>WNFK01193270.1_pt1 | contig 55030 bp, 48 predicted proteins | sample 5400281 | NCBI WGS metagenome assembly WNFK01 (sample SAMN13153350, study PRJNA577476) | soil metagenome | isolation source: 20 cm soil on Douglas fir-dominated hillslope | place: USA:California | collected 2013-09-17
CTGCGGGTGAGCACGTGCACCTCGCTCACCTCGCCCAACGGCGTGACGACCACGCGCGCCGAGAGCACACCGGTCAGGGCGGTGATCAAGTTCTCGACCCGTTTGATCCCCCACGGGTCGGGGTTCTGGCCCGGGGTCAAAGGAATCGGGTCCTTGTCCGGATTTGCTGGCGTCACGTCCCTCATTCTCCCGTTGCCACCTGGTTTCGGCCGCCGGCCTTCGCCCGATACAGGGCGCGGTCCGCAGCGACCAGCACATCCTCGTCTTCCCTGTCGGGCCGGTACTCGGCCACCCCGATGCTCGCGGTCACGAGCCCCGCCGGATAGCCGGCCCGTTCGCCGATCGCCTGCACCGCCCCCCGCACCTTCTCTCCCACGCCACGCGCCCCGTCCTGCCCCGTACCCACCAAGACCAGCACGAACTCATCGCCGCCGTAGCGACCCGCCAAGTCGGTGGTGCGGATGTGCAGCCCGCATTCATGCGCCGCACTCTTTAAGACGGCGTTACCGGCTTCGTGTCCGAACTTGTCGTTCACCTGCTTGAAGTTGTCCAAGTCCATGAAAAGTACCGCAAATCGCTCCCCCGTGCGCCGTGCACGCGCCACTTCCGTCGCCAGTCTATCTCTCAGCACCCGGAACGACGCGAGCCCCGTCAACGCGTCGACGGCGGCCGCCTGGTGCGCCAGCGTCGCCTCGCGATTGAGATGCGGCGGGCACGACTTGAGCGTCGTCCGCCCCTGCGCCGCCGCCTCCGCGAATTGCTGGCACGTGTCATAGCCGCACGCCCCGCAATCCCACGCCCGCCCGTTGGGATCGGGAAGACGGCGCCCACGGAGATCGCGACCCCTTCGGCCAGCACCGAGCGCGTCGCCCGCGGCGGCTCGGTCGCGCCCACGATCTCACGCCGCCGGAACAGCTGGTCCTTCGGACCGAGCAGCGGATGGTCGAGACACCCCTCGCACGGCAGGATGTCTACGAAGCCGAGATCGATACGGTCCACGGCCACCGCGCGGGCGATCGCCTCGAGCTGGCCCAGGCCGCGCACTTTACGGAACCGGCGGCTCGCCTGCCGCTCCTCGTTCAGCACGTCGAGCGGCAAGCCCCCCGCGGTGCTCCAGAAGCGCCGCCGCTCCTCTGGGATGCGGCTGAAGTAGAGCGCCTGATCCTCGACGTTCACGCCGCGCTTCTGCAGTACGTATTCGAGCTCCGCGAACGTGATCGCCGCCTCGACGTCCGGCCCCCCCTCGGTGAGGCACACCCCCGCGTACACGACGGGAGTGTCCGCCCCGTAGATCGCCTTCAGGTAGCGCGCCTCGGCGGCGATCGGCGTCGCCACCGGGGCCAGATAGGGCACCAGCTCGGGGTACTGCGCCCGCACCGTTTCGACCACGACGGGGCAGGTGCTGCGGATGATCGTGCCCCACCCATCGTCCGCCAGCAGCTCCCGGTACTGCCTGGCGACCAGCTCGTCGCCCAGGACGCCGCGGTGCACGGCGCGGTAACCGGCTGCGTAGCAGGCGTTTACTACTTGCTCCGGCGTGCTGGGATAGAAATGCGCCGCCGACTCGACGCTCAGAATGAGCACGGCGTCGCCGCCCTTGGCCAGCGCCAGAGCGCGGGTCTGATCGCCGATCGCGAAGATGGCGTCGTGGGGACAAGCGGGAAGGCAGAGCCCGCAGCGCGTACACGCCTCGTCCACGATCGAGACGCGCTGCTCATCCACCGCGACCGCGTCCGCGGGGCAGACCCGGACGCAGGCGAGGCACGTGACGCATTTGTCCGGATCGATCCTAAAATCCACGAACGCACCGGCCCGGGCGCGAGGAATTCTGGAGGAAGGGCCCCGCTAAGATGCGGCTCTGACTACCCAGCGTCAAGCGAGCTGGTATTCCTTCAACTTGCGATACAGTGTCCGCTCGCCGATGCCGAGCACCTCGGCGGCCTTGCGCCGGTTGCCGCGCGTTTCCTTGAGCGCCGCCTCGATGGCGGCGCGCTCGACGTCGGCCATCGTCATCCCGGCGCGGTAGATGACGGGCGCGTCGGGCAGCGGTTCGGCGTCCAGCGGATCGGCCGGCGCGACTTCGATCATCTCGACGCGCCGCGCCGGCCGCTCTTCGACCCGGCGGCGCAGCTCCTCGATCTGGAGCTTCAGCTCGACGAGGCTCCTGAGGATGAACTGCACCTCCTGTCCCGCCACGTCGCGCCCGGCGCTGGGGACGCGCATCGGCAGGATGCTCGACCGGCCGCGCTCGCTGATGTCGGGCGGGATGTCGGCGGCGCGGATCTCCCCTTCGGGCGCCAGCACGACCATCGACTCGATCAGGTTGCGCAGCTGGCGCACGTTTCCGGGCCAGTCGGCGTCCACCAGGATCTGGAGCGCCTCGGGCGTGATGCCCTTAAACTGCCGTTCGTGTTGCGTCGCGAATTCGGCAATGAAGCGCCGCACCAGCAGCGGGATGTCGCTGCGCCGCTCGCGCAGCGGCGGCAGGTAGATCGCCAGGACGTTGAGCCGGTAGAACAGGTCGTCGCGGAACTGCCCCAGCGCCACCGCGTCCTTGAGCGAGCGGTTGGTCGCGGCGATCACCCGTACGTCCACCTTGATCGGCTGGACGCCCCCCACCCGGAAGAAGGTGCGATCCTCGAGCACGCGCAGCAGCTTCACCTGGGTGGCGGGCGCCATCTCGCCGACTTCGTCGAGGAAGATCGTGCCGCCGTCAGACAGCTCGAACCGCCCGAGGCGCCGCTCCGCCGCGCCCGTAAAGGCGCCCTTCTCGTGCCCGAACAGCTCGCTCTCGAGCAACGTCTCGGGGAGAGCGGCGCAGTTCACCGCGATGAAGGGCTTGCCGCGCCGCGGCGACAGATCGTGGATGCCTTTCGCCACCAGCTCCTTCCCGGTCCCCGACTCGCCCTCGATCAGCACCGTGGACGTGACGGGCGCCATCTGCTCGATCTTCACCAGCACTTCCTGGATCGGGGCCGCCTCGCCCAGGATGCCGGTGCGCTGCTGCAGCTTGCGGCGGTCGATGAGACGGCGAGTCGTGGTTACGGCCTCCTGGGGATCCACTGGCTTCACGAGCCACGCGGTCAGTCCCAGGTCGCGCGCCAGCGCCTTGGGGTCGGGCTCGGTGGCCTCGACCAGGCCGAGGGTGGAGATGGCGTGCTCGCGCGCCGAGGCGAGGAGGTGTTGGGCCGGGGTCTCGTGGAGGCCGCCGGTGAGGATGATGCAGTCGGGGGGGAGGTCGCGGCCGCGCACCGCCTGGCGCACGTCGTCGAACGACGAGACCATCGCGGTGTCGAACCCCGCCGCCTCGAGCCCGGCGTTGACGCGGACGGCGTGCTCGAGATCGTCGGTGGTGACTAAGATGCGATCAGGCATCGGACGAGGGTCGTGGGGCGTGGGACGTATTTACCCCGGTTACCAGGTCGACCGCATGATCGAGCAACGCCTCGAGCACTCCCAATCCGTCCTTCACCCCGGTCGTCGAGCCCGGAAGATTCACGATCAGCGTCTTGCCACGGGTGCCCGCCCGGCCGCGCGAGAGCCACGCGCGCGGGAACTTGGGACCCGAGGCGGCGCGCAGGGCTTCGGCGATGCCGGGAGCTTCACGCTCGAGGATCGCCGCGGTCGCCTCGGGCGTCACGTCGCGGTGCGTCAGCCCCGTGCCGCCGGTCGTCAGCACGACGTCTACCTCTCCCGAATCGGCCCAGCGGGCCAGCTTCCCGGCGATGCGGTCGGTCTCGTCGGCCACGGCGCTGCGCACCACGACCTCGTAGCCGCGTTCCGCAGCCCACTCGAGAATCGCGTCGCCGGACGTGTCCGCGCGCTGGCCCACGGCACCCAAATCCGAGATCGTCAGGATCCCGATACGCACACTATTTCTTGGTACGGTGCGGGACGAACGGCAGCTTCACGACCTCCGCGGGCACACGCTTCCCGCGAATGTCGATCTCGAACTTCGTGCCCGGCGTCGCCTGATCGACCGGCAAGTAGGTCGTCCCGATCGCCGTGTTGGTGCTGGGGGTTACGGTACCGCTGCGCACGACGTCCACCTGCTTCCCGTCCAGGAGCACCTCGTGCCCGTGGCGCGCCACGGCCTTGGGCTCGAGCACGTTGAACCCGACGAGTTTGCGTTTCACGCCCTCGAGTTTCTGTTTCTTGAGGGCGTTGAGACCCGTAAAGGGGGCGCCTTTGTCGAGCTTCACGATGAAGCTGAGCCCCGCTTCGTACGGCGTGATCGTATCGTCGATGTCGTTGCCGTAGAGCGGCAGCCCCGCCTCGAGGCGCAGGGTGTCGCGTGCGCCCAGGCCGCACGGTTCGCCTCGCCCGGCGCCCACCAGCGCGTGCCACAGCGTCTCGGCGTCTTCGGCGCGGGCATACAGCTCGAAGCCGTCCTCGCCGGTGTAGCCGGTGCGTGACAGGAAGCACTGCACGCCCGCGACCTTGCCTTGCGCGAATTCGTAATAGGGAAGCATCGCCGCGGCCAGCGTCGTGAGGGGCGCGATGAGCGCTTCGGCCTTGGGTCCCTGCACGGCGATCAGCGCCGTCTCGTCCGAGATGTCGCGTAGCCGCACGTTGGCGCCGCCCTTCTGGTCCACGATCGTGTCCCAGTCCTTCTGGAGGTTCGCGGCGTTGACGACGAGCATCAGCTTGTCCTCGAAGCGATAGACCAGGCAGTCGTCCACGAACGTGCCTGTGTCCGTGAGGATCGCGGAGTACTGCGCCTGTCCGGGCTTCAGTGCGCCGACGTCGTTGCAAGTGACGCGCTGCACGAAGGCGTTGCGGTCGGGTCCCGTGACCTCGAACTCGCCCATGTGCGACACGTCGAACACGCCGACCCCTTCCCGCACTGCCTTGTGCTCGGCGGTGATGCCGTCCGGGTAGGTCACCGGCATCTCGAACCCGGCGTACTCGACCATTTTGGCGCCGAGCTCGACGTGCATCTGGTACAGCGGAGTGCGCTTCACGGTCATCACCCTATCCCATTAGAGTTGCAAGCAGTGCCTTTTGGACGTGGAGCCGATTCTCGGCCTCATCCCACACCCGAGACTGCGGTCCGTCGATGACGTCAGCCGTGACTTCCTCGCCGCGGTGAGCCGGGAGGCAGTGCAGGAAGATGGCCTTGGGCGCCGCGAGCTTCATCAGATCGGCGTCCACCGTGTAGCCCTTGAAGGCGTTGCGCCGCGCCTCGGCTTCCCCCTCCTGGCCCATCGAGGCCCAGACGTCGGTGTTCACCACGTGCGCGCCTTCCACGGCTTCTTCGGGGACCTCGGTGACAGTGATCTTGGCGCGCTTCTGCGCCGCCTCGAACTTGCCGTGATTCGGCTCGAAGCCTTCGGGACAAGCGAGGCACAGCTCGAAACCGAGGACTTGGGCCGCCTCGAGCCAGGCGTTGGCCATGTTGTTGCCGTCCCCGATCCAGGCGATGCGCTTTCCTTCCCATCCGCCGAGGTGCTCTTTGATCGTGAAGACGTCCGCCAGCACCTGGCAGGGGTGGGTGAGGTCCGTGAGGCCGTTGATCACGGGAATCGTGGCGAAGCGCGCCAGTTCTTCGACCTCGCCGTGGTCGAAGGTGCGGATCATGATCCCGTCCACGTAGCGCGACAGCACGCGCGCGGTGTCCGGGATCGGCTCGCCGCGACCGATCTGGATGTCGCGGCTCGAGAGGAAGAGAGCCTGGCCCCCCAGCTGATACGCCCCGACCTCAAAGGAGACCCGGGTGCGGGTGGAGGACTTGGCGAAGATCATCGCCAGGGTCTTCCCGGAGAGGGGAGTCTCGCGGTAGGCCCGCGACTTCATCCGCTTGGCGAGGTCGAAAAGGCGCTCGATCTCGTCGCGGGTGAAGTCGGTTATAGCGAGGAAGTCACGCTTGGCCATGGCTCCCAGGGTGGGCTAGGGCAGTCAAAATGACAGCTAGGACTGCTGATTCTATCCACCCTGGGGGGCGGAGACAAGCGGGCGAAGCCGCCTACTTCGTGAGGGAGACCCTCACCCTCGTGTCGGTGAACGTGTGGTCGCCCGTCAGGCGATTCTCGAGCGCACTGAATGACATGTCGCGCACGAAGGAATCGGCGACCTGGTCGAAGTAGATCGAGTCGTCGGCGAGCGCCCAGGTCCCCGCCATGTCGGCGTTGAAGTCGGCTCCGCCTGGCCCGGCACCGGGGATAAACAGGTGCCCGGTGGTCGTCCCGTTTGCCGCGAGAGACATGGTCCAGGTCGCACCTGCCGTCACCCAATCAGTCGTACCGCTCGTGTCGGTGGTGGTGAGGGTCTGGACGCTGTAATCGCCGGCGACGTTGTCGATGGTGGGTTTGAACGCATCAGAGCAGGCGACGAGGGCGGCAACGGTGATCACGCCAGCAGTCAGTCTCATACGTCCTCCGGGGTGGGCGATTCGAAATCGTACACCACACACTGCCCCGAGGGAAGAATGGGCGCTCTAAAAGTCATAACGCCCGTGCTACAGGATGTACCGCCTCAAATCCTCATCATCCACGATCTTGGACAGCCGCTCGCGCACCGCATCGGCGTCGAAGACGATCTGCTTGGTGGGATAGTCGGGCAGCTCGAACAGCACGTCCTCGAGCAGGGTGGTCAGCACGGTGTGCAGCCGCCGCGCGCCGATGTTCTCCATCCGCTCGTTCACCTTGGCGGCGATGCGCGCGACCTCCTTCACGCCGTCCGGCGTGAACTCGAGCGTCGCCCCCTCGGCGGCGCACAGCGCGGCGTACTGCTTGGTGAGGGCATTCTCGGGCTCCGTCATAATGCGGACGAAGTCTTCCTCGGTGAGCGGCGACAGTTCCACCCGGATCGGGAAACGGCCCTGCAATTCAGGAATCAGGTCCGAGGGCTTCGAGACGTGGAACGCCCCCGCCGCGATGAACAACACGTGGTCGGTGCGCACGAAGCCGTAGCGGGTCTGCACTGTCGAGCCCTCGACGATCGGTAGCAGGTCGCGCTGTACCCCCTCGCGCGAGACGTCGGGACCCACGGTCCCCCGCTCCCCGGCGATCTTGTCGATCTCGTCGATGAAGATGATGCCGTGGTTCTCGACGCGATCGAGCGCTTCGTTGATCACGTCGTCCATGTCGACGAGCTTTTTCAGCTCCTCGTCGATGAGGATGCGCCGCGCTTCGTGCAGGTGGACGGTGCGCCGCTTCTTTTTCTTGGGCAGCATCTCCTGCAGCATTTCGGTGAAGTTGACGTCCGTCCCCTCCATACCCTGGGGCGGCTGCATCATCTCCAGCATCGGGTAGCCCTGCTGCTGCACCTCGATCTCGACCTCCCGCTCCTCGAGCTCTCCGTCCTTGAGCTGTTTGCGCAGCTTCTCGCGCGTGCGGCGGCGGCGTTCCGTTGCTTCCGAGTCGGCCTCGGGGACCTTGGGCGTGACGTCGCCCTTGGAGGAGACCACGAATAGGGGACGACCGCCCGCTCCCAGCTCCCCGCTCCCGGCTCCTGCAGGGGGAACGGGGGAAGGGGGAGGGGGGACGGGTGGCAGCAGCAAGTCGAGCAGCCGCTCTTCAGCACGCGCCTCGGCTTGCGGGTAGACGTCCTCCTCCCGCTCGGTGCGCACCATGTTGATCGCCACGTCCACCAGCTCGCGGATCATCGATTCCACGTCGCGGCCGACGTAGCCCACCTCGGTGAACTTCGAGGCTTCGACCTTGACGAAGGGCGCCCCCGCGAGTCGCGCCAGGCGGCGCGCGATCTCCGTTTTCCCCACGCCGGTGGGGCCGATCATGATGATGTTGTTGGGCAGGATCTCGTCGCGGATCTCTTCGGGCGCCTGCCCACGGCGCCAGCGGTTCCGCACAGCGATGGCGACCGCCTTCTTGGCGGGATTCTGCCCCACGATGTAGCGGTCCAACTCCGCCACGATCTTGCGCGGCGGCAGCTCCTCGAGCCACGGCAGCGCGTCGGCCGGAGGGGTGACCGCCGGCGTGTCTGGGGTTGGAGGTGTGCGTTTCGGTTCAGTCATTACAGCTCGAGCACCGTGATGTGTGTGTTCGTGTAGATGCAAATGTCGGCCGCGATCTCGAGAGAGCGCTGCACGACGTCTTTAGCCGCGAGGCTCGTCGCGCCGAGCAGCGCCCGTGCCGACGCGAGCGCGTAGGGACCACCGGAGCCGATCGCCAGAATGCCATCGTCGGGCTCGATCAGCTCGCCCGACCCGGAGATGACGTAGCCGTGCGCGACATCCGCCACGACGAGCAGCGCCTCGAGGCGCCGCAGCACCCGGTCGGAGCGCCAGTCCTTCGCCAGCTCCACGGCGGCCCGCGCCAGGTTCCCTGGATAACGTTCGAGCTTCTCCTCGAGTTTCTCCATCAGGGTGATGCCGTCGGCCGCGGCCCCGGCGAACCCCGCCAGCATCTTGCCGCCCTTCAGGGCGCGGACCTTGTTGGCGTTGGCCTTCATCACGGTCTCGCCGACCGTGACCTGGCCGTCGCCTCCCATGGCGACTTTGCCGTCTTTTCTGACGCAGAGAATCGTCGTGCTACGCATGCGTGGATGCATTTACGCTCGTGGATGGGCCTGGTGATAGACCTTCTTGAGCCGCTCAACCGAGGTATGAGTATACACCTGGGTGGTAGAGAGCGACGCGTGGCCCAGCAGCTCCTGTACCGCCCGCAGGTCGGCACCGGCATCGAGCAGGTGCGTAGCGAACGAATGCCGCAAGGCATGCACATGGAGATCGCGCCCGCGGGCCAGCGTGCCAAACAGCGTCTTCATCGCGAGTTGCACACCGCGCGTCGTGATCCGTTTCCCCCGCTGATTCACGAACACCGGCCGCACCGTCGCGCCGAGGGCCGCCAGTAACGCATCGCGGTGCCGGAAGTAGCGCCGCAGCGCGCCGCCGGCGTGTGAGCCGACGGGCACGATCCGCTCCTTCTTCCCTTTGCCGCGCACCTTGGCCTGGTCGGATACGAGATCCACATCCTGATCGTTCAGACCCGCCAGCTCCGACAGCCGCATTCCCGTCGAGTAGAACAACTCCAGCATCGCGAGGTCTCGCGCCTCACGGAAGCCGCCCGCCTCCGCACGGCCCTCCGCCTCGGCAAAGAGCACCTCGATTTCCGCGCGCTCCAGGTACACGGGCAGGGTCCGGTCGAGCTTGGGCGTGCGCGCCGCGCGGGCCGGGTTCACTTCGATCCCCTGCGTGGCGTTCAGGAACCGGTAGAACGTGCGCAGCGCGGACAGCGCGCGCGCGATCGATCGCTTGGCGAGCCCACGCTGCTGCAGCGCTCCGAGGAATCCGCGCACCGCCAGCCGGTCCACTCCCGCCCAGGTCCAGGGGCCCCCGTAAAAGCGCTCGCAGAACGCCGCGAACTCGCTCACGTCGTGCGCGTACGCCTTCACGGTGTGGGGCGAGTCGTTGCGCTCTTTCGAAAGGAACGCGACGAATTCATCGATCATGGGATGTGACCCCGGGCCACCGGCCCGGGGTCAGCCGCGCCCGGATGCAGGTCTTCCACGGCTGACCCCGGGGCGATGCCCCGGGGCAAACCGACCTGCTCCGCAAACCTATCGATCTCCCCCAACGCCCGTTCAACGAGCCTCTGCTTCTTCATCATCTTGTCCTTGACCGGCGTCTCGAGCGGCTCGACTAGGCCGAAGTTGGCGTTCATCGGCTGGAAGTGCGCCGGGTCGGCCTCCCGCAGGTAGCGATACAGCGCGCCCAGCATCGTCGTGGGCGGCGGCACGAGCGGCTCCTCGCCCTCGAGGAGGCGCGCCAGGTTGATCCCCGCCAGGAGCCCCGTTGCGGCCGACTCGGTGTACCCCTCGACGCCCGTGAGCTGGCCCGCGAACAAAAGCATCGGATCGTTTTTTGCCGAGAGATGCGGCGTCAGCGACTGCGGCGCGTTCAGGTACGAGTTGCGGTGGATGCTGCCGAACCGTAGGAACTCGGCGCGCTCGAGCCCCGGAATCGTCCGGAAGATGCGCTGCTGATCGAGAATTTTGAGCCGCGTCTGGAATCCGACGAGGTTCCACATCTGGCCCGCCTTGTCCTCCTGCCGCAGCTGGACGACCGCGTGCGCCTGACGCGGAGCGCCCTCCCTGGGATCTACGAGCCCCACCGGCTTCATCGGTCCGAACCGGAGGGTCTCGGGGCCGCGGCCCGCCATCTCTTCGATCGGCAGGCACCCCTCGAAGTATGCCGCCTTGTCGAACTCATGACCGGGAACGTATTGCTCACCCGCGACGAGGGCCGCCACGAACGCCTCGTACTGCTCTCTCGTCATCGGCGCATTGAGGTAGTCGTCACCGTCACCCTTGCCATAGCGCGACGCGCGGAACAGGCAGCTTTGGTCCAGCGATTCGGCAGCGACGATCGGGGCGATCGCATCGTAGAAGGCGAGCGACTTGACGCCGAGTCGAGCGGCGATGGCTTGAGCGAGCGCATCGGACGTGAGCGGACCAGTTGCGACGACGCTGGGCGATGGCAGCTCAGTCACTTCGCCCCGCACGACGGTGATGTTGGGGTGCGCCAGCACGCGCCGCTCGACTCCCTTGGCGAACACCACGCGATCGACCGCGAGCGCGGTCCCGCCCGGCACGCGCGCCTCGTCCGCGGCCTCGAGCACGATGCTGCCGAGGCGCCGCATTTCGGCCTTGAGGAGGCCGTGCGGGGTGGTGAGGTCGACCGATTTGAACGTGTTGCTGCAGACCAGCTCGGCGAGCGTCTCGGTCTGATGGGCCGGCGTCTTCCGCACGGGGCGCATCTCGTGCAGCGTGACGCGCACGCCGCGCTCGGCGAGGGCCCAGGCGGCTTCGCTGCCCGCGAGCCCGCCGCCCACAACGACGGCGGTCAGCTCGCCACCGGCTCCGGCGCGGCTTCCTCCACGGTGATTTCGTGTCCGCACTTGAGACACTTGCGCGTCGCCCCCATCGTCTTCGACTGTTTCTGTTCCATCCCCAAAAAGCCGCAGCTGGGACAGGTCACCGCCACGGGCCGGTTCCACGTGGAATAATCGCAATCCGGGTAGCGCAGGCAACCGAAGAAGTTCCGGCCCTTCTTAGTGCGCCGCTCCGCCAGGTCGCCGATGCCGCACTTCGGGCACTTGATGCCCAGGGGGACCGGGCGCGTGTGCTTGCACTCGGGGTAGCGCGTGCAGGCGAGGAACTCACCGAAGCGCCCCGTCTTGATCACCATCGGCGCGCCGCACTCCTTGCAGATCTCGTCGCTCGGCCGGTCGGGCACCTTGTCCTTCCGGACCGACTTCGAGAAGTCGCACGTGTCCTTGTACTTCGAGCACGCGATGAACGGCCCGAACCGCCCGCTGCGCACCTCGAGCGGGCTGCCGCACTTGGGGCACTTCTCCTCGTGCAGCTTGGACAGGTCGTGCACGTCGTTGATGATCTGCGGCATGTCGATGGCCGCGAGCGCCTGGGCGAACGGCCCCCAGAAGTCGCCCAGCACCTGCTGCCAGCCGGTATCGCCCTCCTCGACCTTGTCGAGCTCGGTCTCCATCTGCGCCGTGAACCCGACGTTGAATACCTCCGGGAGGCAGCGCTTCATCACTTTCCACACCATTTCGCCCTGCGGCGTGGGCTGGAAACGCCGGTCCTTGGCGGTGGCGTACCAGCGCGTGCGCAGCGTCGAGATGATGGCCGCGTACGTCGAGGGCCGGCCGATCCCCAGGCGCTCCAGCTCCTTCACCAGGCTCGCCTCGCTGAAGCGCGGCGGCGGCTCGGTGAAGTGCTGGCTCGGCACGATCTGCTTGAGCGTCACGCGGTCGCCCGCCGCGAGCGGCGGAATCGGCGCCAGATCGCCCAGCGTCTTCGCCTCTTCGGGCTCGTGCACCTCTTGATAGAGCACGTGGTAGCCGTCGAACACGACGCGCGACCCAGTGGCCCGGAACACAAACCGTCCGCCCTCGAGGTCGAAGTCCACCTTGGTGGCCTCGTACACCGCGGGCGTCATCTGCGAGGCGACGAAACGCCGCCAGATCAGCTGGTACAGCTTGAACAAATCCGACTCGAGCTGCCCCTTCAGGTCCTCGGGGCGCCGCCCCACTTCCGTGGGCCGGATCGCCTCGTGCGCATCCTGCACGCGGGAGTTGCCGCGGCCGCTCTTGTGCACGTTCGGCTCGGCCGGCAGGTATTCCTTCTTGTACTGCGCATTGATGAACTCGCGCGCCTGCTCGATGGCGCTGTCAGCCACACGCACCGAGTCGGTCCGCATGTAGGTGATGAGGCCGACGGGACCTTCCGAACCGAGCTCGATACCCTCGTACAGCTTCTGAGCGGCGCGCATCGTGCGCCCCGCCGAGAAGCCGAGTTGCTTCGCCGCCTCTTGCTGCATCGTGCTGGTCGTGAACGGCGCGGGGGCCTTGCGGCGCCGCTCGCCACGCTCGACCGCCGTGACGATGAACGGCAGCTTCGCCGCCTCGGCCACGATCCCCTGGGCCGTGGCTTCGTCTTTGATCTCAGGCTTATGGCCGTCGAGCTTGTGCAGCCGGGCCTGGAACGCCTGGCCGTCTTTCTCCAAGTCGGCGGCGATCGTCCAGTACTCCTGCGGCACGAACTTGCGGATCTCTTCCTCGCGCTCGCAGATCAGGCGCAGCGCCACGGTCTGCACCCGCCCCGCCGAAAGCCCGGTCTTGATGCTCTTCCAGAGGAGGGGCGACGCCTTGTAGCCCACCAGGCGGTCGAGGATGCGCCGCGCCTGCTGCGCGTCCACCTTGCGCTGGTCGATGTCGAGCGGATTGGCGAGCGCCTGCGCCACTGCGTCCTTGGTGATCTCGTGGAACAGCACGCGGCGTACGTGTTCGCCGTTGCCGCCATTCAACTGGGAGGCGACGTGCCACGCGATCGCTTCGCCCTCGCGGTCCGGATCGGTGGCGATCAGCACGCGGTCCGCCGTCTTGGCCGCCTTCTTGATCTCCGCGAGCGTCTTCGCCTTTTCTTTGATCGTCACGTACTTCGGCGTGAAGCCGTTCTCGACATCCACCCCCAGCTCGCGCTTGGGGAGATCGCGGACGTGGCCCACGGTGGCCTTCACCGTGTAGCCGCGGCCCAGGTACTTGCCGATCGTCTTCGCCTTGGTAGGCGACTCGACGATGACGAGCGCGCTGCCTTTCCCCCGGGGCGCCGCCCCGGGGTCAGCCGACTTGGGCTTACGTTCTTTCTTTACTTTGGGCGTCACGCCCTTCTTCTTAGCTGCCACTGATCAACCTTTCGTCAAACTGCGGGATGGCATCTTTACCATCCTGCACTGGTCTGCGCAAGCCGGACGACTTCTGCGGCGATCTGCTCCGGCGTTTTTTTGTCCGTTTCCACCTTCGCGTCCGCCTTCATGTAGAACGGTTCGCGGTCCTTGATGAGAACCTTCATCTGCGCTTCAGGGTCTTCACCCATTAACATCGGACGGGTTCCCGAGGGGGCCGCGCGCGCCGCCGCCGTCTCCGGGCGGGTCTTGAGATAAATGATGTACGCCGCGGGCTTTGCGGCCTCGAGCGCCCCCGGCTGCGCCGCCCACCCACCCCCCGGCGCGAGCACCGCCGGCTGATTCGCCAACGCGGCCGCCACTTCCTTCCGCTCCATCTCGCGGAACGCGGGCTCGCCCTGCTCCGCGAAGATCATCGCGATCGGCTTCCCTTCTTTTCGGTTCAAGATCGAGTCGATGTCCACCAACCCGGTCTGCAGCCGTTCGGCGACGAGGCGACCGACCGTCGTCTTCCCCGAGCCCGGCAAGCCGATCAGCACGATGTGCCGTTTCACGACGCGGCCTCTCCCCCCCGCTGCGTGCGGGCGCCCACCTGCGCGAGGTAGCCCGCGACGTTGCGCTTCAGCTCGCTGAGCGCGTCGCCGCCGAATTTCTCGAGCAGGGCCTCGGTGACCACGATCGCCACCATCGCCTCGGCGATCACGCCCATCGCGGGCACGGCGGTCACGTCCGAGCGCTCCGACTGCGCCTGCGCCGGTCCACCAGTCTTCAGATCCACCGTCTTGAGCGGCGACATCAGGGTCGAGATCGGCTTCATCGCGACGCGCAACGCGAGCGGCTCACCGGTCGTCATGCCGCCTTCCGTGCCGCCGGCGCGGTTCGTAGCTCGGGCAAAGCCGGGGAGGATCTCGTCGTGCACCTCCGAGCCCTTGCGCCGCGCGGCCTCGAAGCCGAGCCCCACTTCTACCCCCTTCACCGCAGGGATCGACATCAGGGCCTGCGCCAGGCGGCCGTCGAGCTTCGTGTCCCAGGAGACATGCGAGCCGAGTCCGACCGGGATGCCGAGTCCCACCACCTCGACGATGCCGCCCAGCGTGTCACCGGCGGCCTTGGCCGCATCGATGCGACGGATCATTTCCTGCTCGGCCGCCGCATCCAGGCACCTCACGACACTCTGGTCCGCCCGTTCGTTCAGGGGCGTGGGGAGTGGGACGTGGGGCGTGGCCACGACACCTCCCAATTCCACGACGTGCGAGCCGATCTCGATCCCGAACTCGCCCAACAGGATCTTGCAGATGGCGCCGCAGGCGACACGCGCGACAGTCTCGCGGGCGCTGGCGCGCTCCAGGATGTCGCGGGCGTCGGTGCGGTCGTACTTGAGGGACCCGGCCAGGTCGGCGTGTCCGGGGCGCGGCCGGGTCACCTGGCGGCGGCGTTCGCTGCCCCCCCCCCCTCCCGGTGCGTCGGCCTCGGGAGCCATCACGTCCTGCCAGTGCTCCCAGTCGCGGTTCCAGATGAGCACGGCGATCGGGGAGCCGAGGGTCTCTCCGGCGCGCACGCCGGCGAGCCATTCGATGCGGTCGGACTCGATCTTCATGCGCGCGCCGCGGCCGTAGCCCCCCTGGCGCCGTTTCAGCTCCACGTCCACCCGTTCGGCGGACACGGGGAGGCCGGCGGGGATCCCCTCGAGGATCGCCACCAGGCCGCGGCCATGCGATTCGCCCGCCGTCGTGAAGCGAAAACTCATCTCGTGCTGGCGCCTCCCATAACAGGCGAGCCCGACCGAGGTCGGGCTCGCGCGTCAGTACTCGGGCCCGTAGCCGCCCGGCCTCACGGACTCCCGATTCGCCGGATCGGCAGCGGGTTCAGGAACGGCGGCAGCTGCAGGACCAGCAAGCCGTTCGCGGTGACGCCGAACAGCAGCTGGACCCCGCCCACGTCGCGGGCGACGCGCAGCGGACCGATAATCGGGTCGCGCACCGGAATCGAGGTGAGGAACGCCCCGAAATAGGTGTCGAACACGTCGATGTTGCCCGCGGGGTTCGCCGAGAAGATGAGCCGCTCGTTCCGGTCGGTGCCGCCGCCGCAGTACGTGCTGGTCGGCGGACAGTCGCCCGTCGGCGCGAAGTCGTGGTTGTAGTTCATGTCCATCCCGGGCGTCACCGGGGAGGGCCCCGGGGGCGCCGCGGAGGTCACTTTGCGGAACAGGTCCTGATCCAAATAGTAGATCGAGTCGGCGCGCACGGCGTTCGTCAACCCGTTGAAGTTGGTCGCGACCGACTGGACGGTGACGCCGGTGTTACTGATGAAGTTGCTGACGTTGATCCCGGGCGACATCCCGAAGTCGATATCGTTCTGCCCGGAGTCGCGCTGAGTATTTCCCGTGCTGCAGCCCACCGCGGTGACGTTCCCCCCGAAGAGCCGGGCGCGCGCGTCGTAGGACATGACTCGGGCGAATGATGCGGAGATGTTTCCGCCCTCACCGAAGAACGCGTGGGTGAAGTTCCCGGAGTTGCGCGCGAAGGTGCGGTCCCCGAGACCCATCCCGTCGAGTTTCACGGTCACGCCGGCGCACGCCGAGAGCACCACAATGGGCGGCCCGTAGCTACGTCCACGGTCCAGCTCGATGCGCAGCGTGTCCGCGCCCGCGCTGAACGTGCTGGTCGCGATTTCCCAGAACAGATGGCTGTACAACAGCGTGGGGTTCGTCGAGTTGATGAGTTTCTCCATCCGCAGCGTGGCGCGCCCGATGAACGGCGACGTTTCCGCCCCGGTCGGCGCCGTCGAGTACAGCGCATACACCGAGTCGGCGTGGCACGTCGCGCTGCCGCTCGTGGGCCGGCACACCGTCGCCACGTACTGCGGCAGATCGGACACATCGTGAACCGTGATTCTCTCCACGCTCCCGCCGGTCTGAATCTCCACCTTGTAGGTCTCGATCAGGAAGTTGGGCAGGTTCTGGCGCCAGATGATCTGGCGCGGTCCGCCCGCTCCCACGTTGATGATCCCGAGGTACGTGCCTCCGGCGTCGGCGACGACAATCGTGTCCTTGTACGCGCCCAGCGTGTCGCGCGGCCAGAGCGCGATGCCCCACGGTTGGCCACCCGCGGTCGGAATGCCGCCGGCCACGAAGGTCGTACTGGCCACCTGGAACACGTCCACGCGGTTGAACGCCGGGTTCGTGAGGTACAGCTCGCGGCGGTTGGCGTTGTAGATCGCGTCCTGAATGCTCGTCGCGCCGGGGAGCGGGATCGTGATGCCGTTGACGACGATCACGGTGTCGATCAGGCCCATCGGCGCCTGCTGCAGCCTTCCCGGGCCCGTCGTGGTCGTGCGGCCGGGGACGAGGGCGGCTGGCAGGAGGGTCGTCGTGTTCGTGTACGAGCAATTGCGCGCCACCGCCGCGTCGCAGGCGTAGCCCCGCACGACGATCGAATGCGGCAGGATCCCCGGCGGCAGCACCGACCCGAGGTTCAGGCTCGCCCGGCGCGTCACGTCGGTCAAGTTGCCGGCAGCCACGTTGAGCGTATCCCACTTGAGCAACGCGCCGCCCGTGTCTACGCGGAACCCAATCCAGGCAATCGCGCTCGCATCGGTCGCCCGCACGATGACGGTGTCGTCCACCTCGACGCGCGCCCCGATCTTGTGGCTCACCTGCGGCGGGGTGGCGTCATTCGCGGCGGATTGGATGGTCACCGTGACGATGTTGGTGAAGCCGCGCCGGCCCGCCGAATCTTCGGCGAACCCGATGATGTCGAAGGTCCCCGTGCCCGCGACCACGTTCAGGGTGTCGGTGTAGTCCACCGTGTCCGGCAGCAAACCCAGAAACACGATCGAGTCGTTCGGCGGGACCGTCGGGTTGGTCACGGCGGCCTGAGGCGCGACCAGGAATCCGATCTTCGCGATCCCCGAGGCCTGGATGGCGCGCACCTCGACCGGGATGCTGCGACCCTGCGACGCGACGGCGCCCGCGGTCGGCGCCACGAGCGTCACCTGCAGGGCCTGCACGTTCAACAAGAAGATGGAGATGGTGTCTTCAGCGAAATTGCCGGCGCCGTCGGTGGCGCGGCCGATAATCTGGATGTTCCCGCCCGCCCCGGAACCGGCCGAGAAAGTGATCGTCCGCCCGGCGGCGTATGTCTTCACCTGACCGGTAAAGGTCGTGTCGAGGAACCCGATCAGACCGCCGCTGAAGGTCAAGCGCACGCTCTTCAACGCGAGGTTGTCCACCGCCGAGACGTTGAGGCGGAGCCCGCCGGCGATGTCCTGCGTATCCCCAGCCGTGTTGGTGAGGAGGATGGCAGGGGAGACGTTGTCTCGCTGGACGCCGCCGATGTTGCGCGACGTCTCGCACCCCCACAAGGCGAGGGCGGAGACAACAAGCCCACACAGTACCGTGCCGCGTCGTGCGTGCCGCATATGCTCTCCCGGCTTACTGCCCGGTGGGCGCCACCAGGTCGTCGATGTTGTGAGGCGCGATCGGAATCCCGACATCGCGCCATGCTACAAGAAACCAGATTCCCGACTGTTTTACCGTGACCGCCGTCACCGTAAAGCCATGGCTGACGGCCATTTGCGCGCCTTACTGCCCGGCGGGCGGCACCAGGTCGTCGATGATGTGTGGCGTGATCAGAATCAACAGATCGCGCCGGATCTCCGACTGCGACGTGAACCCGAACAGTTTTCCCAGAATCGGGAGGTCCACGAGGAACGGGATGCCCGATTTGACGACCTTGACCTCGGTCACCGTGAGACCGCCGATGACGGCCGTTTCTCCGTCGGCGACCAGGATTTGGTTGTCGGCCTGCTGCGTCTGGAACGTGAACCCGATATCCACGGGCCCCGGCACGACGTTGGACCGCTCGGCGTGCACCTCCATCAGGATCTGACGGTTCTGGGTCACGTGCGGCGTCACGCGCAGGTTGATACCGGTCTGCTGGAACTGCACGGTGGCCCGCGGGATGGCGGCGCCGCTCGTGGCCCCCGCCTGCGCGCTGATGTCGATGACGCGGATCGGCACGCGGTCGCCGACGAGAATCTCGGCCTGGCGGTTGTCCCCCGTAGTGATCGTCGGCTCGGCCTGCACGTCGGCAAGCTGCACGCTCTGGAGCGCCTGCAGGAACGTCGTCAGATCGAAGTTGCCGATCGCGGTCGAGAAGATCAGCTCGAGCGCCGGGCTCCCGCTGCTCAGGGCCGCCGACGCGTTGCCGATCGCCGACAGCGAGTTGCCGCCCAGCGAGACGATGTTGTCCGTGCTGGCGAAGTTTTTCGTCGGCACGAGCGCATCGGGCACCCCGTCCAGGTCCGTGTCCACCGCCTCCGCACTGCGCGGATCGGGACGCTGGATCAAGCGGTTGAAGAACTGGGTCGTCGAGCCGAGGTCGTATTTGACGCCGAGCTCCTCGATGTCGGTGCGGTCCACGAAGATGATCTTCGCCTGGATCGAGACCTGCGGCGTGCGCAGATCGAGCCCTTGCACGAAGTCCGCGACCTGGTTGATGCGCGAGCTCACCTCGGTGATGACGAGCGAGTTGCTGCTCGAGTCGGCCACCACGGCGCCGCGCTTCGTGACGATCGACGCCACCGCCGGCACGAGCGAGGTCGCCTTGGCGTAGTTGATCCGCACCAGGCGGGTCTCGATCGGGACGGTCGAGTCGGCGCGCGCCAACTCGACTTTGCTCACGACGGTGAAGATCCCGCCGGGCATGGTCACGATGGCGAGCCCCTGCGCCTCGAGCACTGCGTTGAACGCGAGGTCCCACGGCTGGTTCTTGATCTCGGCACTCACCGTGCCGGTGATTCCCTTGCCGATGACGATCGTGCGGCCGCTGAAGGCGGCGAAGCCCGCCACGACGTCTTCGATGCTCGCGCCATCCCACTGCACGGTGATGCGCGGCGCCTGCGACTGGACGGCCTCGCTGCGGTGGATCGCGAGGTATTCGTCGATCGACATCGGGCGCCCGACGGTGGGCGTCCGGACCCGCGCCGCCTGATCGGGCCCGCCTCCGACTTCAGGAGTGGACGTGGACATGGGGGGAGCGGGCGCCGCGGCCGACGGCGCGGCCGCGACGTTCGCCGCGGTCAGGCTGGACCAGGACGCGAACCCGGTGCGTTCGGTGCCGATGCTCACGCGCACCTGGCCGGCGCCACGCTGGACCTTGTAGTCCTTCAGCACGTCGAGGTCGATCACGACGCGCACCACGTCGGGCTTGAACTGGGCGTAGCGGATGTTGCGGATGCCGCCGCGGTTCTGGCCGTCGTACAGGGTGGCCGGCGCCGTGAGACGCGCCCCCACCAGGTCGAGCACCAGGCGGGCGGGCCCGCTCAGCGTGAAGTCCAGGACCTGGGCGGCGCCCGCTAGGTCGATCACGACCTCGACGGTGCCGGACGCCGAGCGCACGCTGACGGCACGGACTTCCCCGTCCCGCCCGCCGCCTCGCGGTGTCGCGGCGAGGGGTGAGGCCGCGGGAAGGGCGACGGCGAACAGCGTCGCGAGGGCGAACATGGGCTTCATGGCGTCTCCTCCTACTTGGCGAGCGACAGGGTTTCCTGCCGCTCGAACCCGAATTCCTGGACCGTAAAGACGATTTCCCGCGGCCGGATTTGCGTGACTTTGAGCCGGCCGATGATGTCGCCGACCTTCACGTGATAGATCCGCGACGGCTTGGTGGTGACGTCGCGGAGCACCGCGACGCTGCGCGCGACGTAGCGCGCGTCGTAGACGATCGTCGTGAGCTTCAAGTCGGAAATGAGCGGGCGCACATCGCCGGAACGCAGCAGCGACATGAACGGATCGCGGCCGCCGCCCTCGTAGGCGAACACTTCCCGCAGCAACGCTTGAGGAGGCGGCGGCGCCGAGTCGGCCCGCGTCGTGTCCTGCTGGCCTGCGGCAGGAGCCGCGAGCGAAACGAGCGCGACCGCGACGTTAAGGACGCGCACGAGCGCCTCCCGCGGCCGCGGCTTTGGGCGGCGGCGGAGTCGAGGATTTCACGAAGGTGCGGATCGTGAACTCGGCGAGGAGCAGCGAGCCCGCCGTGTCGGCGAGCAGCTTGGCCGTGGCCGGCGGCGCGGACGACAGCGTCACGTCCTGCGGCACCACGATGCGCGGCAGCGACGCGACGTCGGCGAGGTATTCGCCGATCTGGTCGTAGTGGCCGTACACCTCGAGCCGGTACTTGTACGTGTCGAACGGCGAGCCGGTCTCGGGGGTGAGCGGCTGGATCTTGCCGAGCGTGATGCCGCGGACTTTGGCCTTGGTCGAGATGTCGTCGATCAGGGTCGGGACCTCGTTGCGGTCGGGGACCAGGCGCTTCATCAGCTCGAGCGAGCCCGAGTATTCCTCGACTTTGCGCCGCAGGTCCTCGACGGTGCCGCTCGCGAGGTCGGCCTTGGCGGCCTCGACGATCTTTTGGAGGCTGTCGGCCTCGGTGTGCGCGGCCGAGATCTGAGCGTTCTGCGGCGACAGGATCTTGGTCCAGGCGAAGTAGCCGCCCGCCCCCGCGACGAGGACGAGGAGCATCATGATCTGACTGCGTTGGTCCGTCGGGATCAGGGCCATCGCGCTACCTCACCGCCTGAACGAGCGGCACCGTGCGGATGTACACCGAGTCCGCCACCCGGTACCGCACCGTCACGTTGAAGGACGTCACCGGCCGGTCCGACTCGATGACGACCTGCGAGCTGGCGGGCGTCACGTCCGTGAACCACGGCGACGCGGCGAGCTGGCGCAGGAAGGTGGTGTACGCCTGGATGTCCACCGTCCGCCCGTCGATCGACACCTTCACGAGCGGCGCGCCGGTGGAATCCGTCTGCACGATGACCTGCTGCCCCGGCTGCGCGCCCGCGACGACGGGCCCGACCGACTGCATCCGCGTCACCCAGGTGTAGGGGGGCAGCGCCTTCGTCACCTGATCGAGGACGTGCGGCCAGACGTACCGGTCGGCGTCGATCGTGCGGATCATGTTGATCTGCGACACGAGCGAATCGCGGATGCGTTCCGCCTGGCGTTTCTGCGCGATCACGATGTCGTAGCGCCGCTTCTCGGTCTTCACGGCCTCGAGCCGGGACTCGGCGGCTCTGAGGCGCGCCGTGCCCGTGACGAACAGGGCCGCACCGCCCCCCCCCACCACCACCCAGGCCCCCACGGCGCCGATCAACCAGGGATCCTTGATCTGGCTGATGATGGCCCGGAAGTCGGGCATCGACAGCTTGAGGCCCGCGCCACCCGCCGCCTTCTTCTTTTTGCCCGGCAGTAGGTTGATTTCGATCATGCGGCGCGCCTCAGCGCCAGACCCACCGACAGCATCAGGAGCGGCGCCACCTCGTCCACCGACACCGCTTCGAACACGTCATCGCGCACCCGCAACCGCTGCACCGGGTTCGCCAACTCGACCGGCACCTTGAGCCGGCTGCCGAGGACGTCGTTCAGTCCGGGGATCCGGGCGCCGCCGCCGATCGTGTAGACCCGCGACAGGCCCCCCGCCGAGCGCGAGGCGGTCGCGAGGAACGCGGCGGCCCGCTCGACGCCGACGGCGATTTCCTCGCCGCGCGCGTCCACATACCCCGCCAGATCGGCGTGCTGCGTCGCGCCCTGGATGACGCGTTCAGCGTCTTCCCCCGACAGCCCCTTCTCGCGCTGCAGGTCTTCGCGAAACCGACGGGTCCCGACCGACAAGTCCCGCGTCAGGACGGGAATGCCATCCTCGAGGATGTTCACGTTGGTCACTTCGTGGCCGATATTGACGAGGCCCACCACCCCCTGCATGGCATCGGGGTGATTGAGCTCGAACGCGTTATGGATGGCGAAAGCGTCGACGTCGATGATGGACGGCTCGAGGCCGGCCTCGGAGAGGAGGCCCATCCGGCTCTCCACCAGCTCCCGCTTGGCCGCCACGAGCAGGACGTTCATCTGGAGTCCCTCGGCGTCGGGATCGAGGATCTGGAAATCGAGCTCCACGTTGGCCATGTCGAACGGCACGTGCTGCTCGGCCTCCCAGCGGATCACCTCGCGGGCGTCGCCTTCCTTCATGCGGTCCATCTGGATCTTCTTGACGATGACGTCCCGGCCGCCCACGGCCGTCACCACGGCCTTCCGCTTGACGCCGGCGGTCTCGAACAAACCCCGAATAGCCTCCGCCACGATCCCGGGGTCCATGACCTCCCCCTCGACGATCGCGTCGGCGGCCACCTCGGTGGTGGCCACCTTGATCAGCTCAGGCTCGCTCCCGGAATGGTCCACCACGACCAGTTTGATGATCCCGGAGCCGATATCGAGCCCAACTGACGTTTTTTTGCCACCCAGGAAGCCGAAAAGGGCCATGGTCGCCTTGGGTTGAAGACAGAAGGGGCGAGGGCAAACTACAGTATGCCCCGCCCCTTAACCTGTCAAGCCTCGAATCTACTTGAGGCCAGGTTAACAACTGTTTTTGTCACCTACACTTAGGCTCTTTAATACAGCTGTACCCAGCTCCGTGACCGCATCAGCGCCGTCATGCTCGTGGCCTGCAAAGTGGCCAAAATCGAGCAGCTGGAATAGTTTAGCGTCGCCCTACCGCTGATGTTCTGGGTATCGAGCGTGGCGTTCTTGGCCATGACGCCCCCCCAGAAATGGGCTTCGGTGTTCCCACCGCCGGCGGTCCTCAGTTCGCCCTGGATGATGACGATACCGAAGAACTGGTAAGACCCCTGGACGTTCAGATTCCCGTCCACGAGCAGGATCCCCTGCCCCTGGTTCCCGTTCAGGGTGGCGGTCCCGGTGATGTGGATGATCGGGAAGTAATCCCCGCAGGCGGACCCGGGGCTCGTGCCGTCGCCCCAGTTCGTCAGGATGGCCTTGTTGCAGGTCGCCCCCGCGAACTCCGGCTGCGTAGTGTAGTTGCCCCCCGAAAGGGTGATGTTGGCGCGCGCTGCCAGCTGGGCATAGGTCGCGCCGCCGAAATTCGTGAAGTTCGTGTCGGTCAGGGCCGGGTCATTGACGACCGGGGGAGTGCCGCCGACCGCGCCGTTGCCGCCGGTCGAGACGGTGCCGCTGTCGACGCGCACGCCGGCCTGGTTTTGTAACGGCTGGTCGCAGCCCGCCCAGCCCGTGGGGTTCTGGTCGATGCCAATGACCTGGGCGTTACCTTGGACGGCGACGCTCCCCTGTGTGGTCAGAGATGCCCGGATGTTGAAATTGACGGGGTTGATGCGCGTAATGAGCCCGATGCGCTGACGCGCGCCGCCGCCGGCGGCGACGGAGCCGGCCGCGCTGGTCCGGTCCCGTCCCGTCACGTCGATGAGGAAGAGGGAGGTGCCGACCCGGTACGACGTGCCGCCGAAACTTCCGGTCCCGCCCGGCGCCGACTGCGTGGCGATGGCGACCGAGTCGGACGGGTTCGTGGTTCCGTAGATCGCCCGCCGATTGAGCGTGGCGGGGTTCCATACGCGGAGCCATTCGCCGGCGCCCGCTTCGGCGACACCGAAGGACTGTTGCACCCGGCGCTGATTGTCGCCGACCCGCTGCTCTTGGGTGCCGGCGAAGAACGCCCCGGCGACCAGCGCCCCCACGACGACCAAGGCGAAGATCGCGATGGCGAGCGCCATACCGCGCTCGCTCTGCAGGTTCCGTTTCATGCTCCGCTCCTTCATGAAGTTCCGGCCGGGTACAATTAGAACCGCCGGTTATTCCGCAATGCCACGCTGACGTTCACACTATCGACCCTTGCCGCTCGCACGCTCGACCCGGTCCCCTGATTGACCGCCTGCGCCGTCCGTCCCCGGACGACGAAGTCGATCCGGGCCACGCGCGCGGGAAAGGCCGTGACCACGCCCAGCGAGTCGAAGTAGGTGAATGAGAGCCCGTTCGACAGCACCGGCCCGATGAGGGGCTGCATGGCCTGGCCGGCCGGCTGAAACCCGATGTACCACGACGTGTCGCCCGCAGGCCGGTACAGCCCGTAGGTCACCCGCTCGAACCCGCGCACCGGAGCACCGACCGTGATCGCCCCGGCGAAATTGGATGTGAGGGCGGGGAGCGTGGGCGGGGGAAGCGTCAGGTTCGCCACGAACCGGCGGCCCGCCCCACCGACCGTGCAGTTCTGGGCGTTCGTGGCGGTCGGCCCGGCGATTGCCCAGCCATCGTCCAAAAGGTTGGTCTGGTTGCCGTCGTAGTAGATCAGGAGCGAGTCCTTGGTGATGTCGGGAGCGCGCGACCCGTAGAATAGGGGCTGGCCGGGGGAGCCGCCGCGGATCGTCATTCCCACGCCGCCCAGGGCGAGGCCCAACGCCGGGGCGTCACACACGAACCCGAGCCAACGCATCGCGCGGATCGAGAGCGAGGTGCCGCTCATTGCATAGATGTCGCCGTCCGAAGCGTCGAGCTCGCGGAACTCCGCGGGCAGAATCGTCTCGGCGGCCCGGATGTTCTGCTGCAGGTCGATCTGCTGGGTCTGCGCGACGTAGAGGCGCTGGTTGTTCACCAGGACGCGGTACACGGCGGTGCTGACGATGGCCAGCAGCACCAAGGCCACGAGGAGTTCGACCAGCGAGAAGCCGCGTCGGGTCAGCATGGGATCGTGGTCTCCGTGGAATCGACGCGCACGAGATTCCGGCTCGTCTTGGACGACGTGCGGATCATGAGACGCCAGGTGTTGCCCGACGGGTTCGTCCACGACCAGTTGTTGATCGCGACCCAGCCCACGCCGCGGTACAGGGTGTCGGTGCCGCCGACGCGCAGGGCGGGGGTGCAGGCGCCTGGGCGCAGCCGCTCGAGGCGGCGCGCGGCGAACCCCGCGGCCGCGCTGGAGCGCTGACCGCGGCCGATCATGCGCGTCACGAGGGCAGCGGTCGTCACGAGACCGAGCAGCCCGACCGTGAGGACGAGAATAGCGATGATGATTTCGACGATCGTGAACCCACGGCGATTCGCGCTGGGCTTCATTGACGCACCACCTTGCCGACCTGGTTGATGACCACCGAGTCCCGGTACATCGGGCCGATCACGCCTACCACCGTCGTTTGAAACATCGTCGAGATGCCGCGCGGGTCGTACCCGATCGTGGCCGCGCTCGGACTCAGCCGGACGCCGTAGGTCGAGGCCACGAACTTCTTGGTTCCCACCACGACCGATGCGGCCGGTGGGTTCACCCCGCAGGCGGTCACCCACACGCTGTCCGCGTTCAGGTTGAGGGTGGACGCGCAGCCCCGCTGCACCGCAACGCTCCGCGCCGTCGCGACTAGCGTGGCGATCGCAGCCTTAGAGTTGCGCACATTCTGCTTCTCGAGCGCTCCGCGCAGCCGCGGAATCCCGAACGCGGCGATAATCCCCATCAGGACGATCACCGTCATCATTTCGATAAACGTGAACCCGCGACGATTCATGGTGCCTCCAGTTGCCGCGATCACAGTACACGTTGCGTGCCGCGTCGCAATGCGTTGCTATAGAACGAGTTGTCTGTTTTCACTGACCGGTTGCACTACTGCAGAATGCTGCATCCATGCAAGAATCTGCACGTGCGAATTAGTCGAGGCCGTAGCGACTCATCTTGTAAAATAGCGTTCGGAGACTCACGCCGAGACGCTTGGCGGCGGCGCGCCGGTTGCCGTCCACCTCGCCCAAAGCGGCAGCGATGGCGTCACGCTCCGCGGCCTCGACGATGTCGGACAACCTGCCGGCGGCAGGGGCGTGGGGCGTGGGGCGTGGGGCGTGGGAAAAGCTGCCGGGCTCGAGGACGTCGGCGTCGCTCAGGACCACGGCACGTTCAATCGTGTTCTCCAGCTCCCGCACGTTGCCGCGCCACTCCTGCTCCTCGAGCCAGGCGATCGCTCCGTCGCTCAGCGACAGGGGCCGGCCGAAGCGCTGTGCGAGACGCGCGGTGAAGTGCCGAGCCAGAGGCGCGATGTCGTCGCGCCGCTGTGCGAGCGGCGGCAGCTCGATCGCCACCACGTTGAGCCGGTAGAACAGGTCTTCGCGGAATCGCCCCGCGGCCGCTTCGGCCGCCAAGTCCCGGGCCGTCGCCGCGAGCACGCGCACATCCACCCGCCGCGTCTTCTGGTCTCCCACCCGGCGGATCTCGCCCTCCTGGAGCACGCGGAGCAGCTTCGCCTGCAGACCGACCGGCAGCTCGCCGATCTCGTCGAGCAGCAGCGTGCCGCCGTCCGCCTGGTCGAACAGGCCCGCCTTGTCGGCGCTGGCGCCGGTGAAGGCGCCGCGCACGTGCCCGAACAGCTCCGACTCCAGCAGGCTCTCCGGAATCGCCGCGCAGTTGATCCCCACGAAGGGCCGGGGGGCGCGCGGGCTGGCGCGATGGATCGCCCGGGCGATCACTTCCTTGCCGGTGCCGCTCGGCCCGGTGATGAGCACCGTCGTATTGTGCTCGGCCACGCGCGCCACGAGCTCGAGCGCCGCACGCATCGCCCGGCTCTCGGCAATTAGGCCACGCTCGGCCGGCCCCGTGGCGAGCTGGGCGCGCAGTCCCGCGACATCGCGGCCCAGCCGCTCCCGCTCCTCCGCCTTGCGCAGGGTGAGGACGACCTCGTCGGGACGGAAGGGCTTGGGCAGGTAGTCGTACGCGCCCTCTTTCATCGCCGCCAGCGCGGCGTCTTCCCCCCCGTAGGCGCTCATCATGATCACCAGCGCCGCACCGCCGCGGCTGCGGTAGTTCCGCAGGAAGGTGAGCCCGTCCATCTCGGGCATGCGCACGTCGCACAACACCAGGTCGAACGGCTCGGCGAGTGCTCGCTCCAGCGCCTTGCGGCCGTCGCTCTCGACAGTGACGGCGTAGCCCGCGTCGGAGAGGAGCAGGCCGAGGCTCTGGCGCAGGCCTGGCTCGTCGTCGACCACCAAGACTTTCTTCATGCCGCCGGAAAGAACATCTTGAAGACCGCGCCCCCTTCCCGAGCCGCATCGACCCAGACCACGCCGCCCATCTCGTCCACGGAGCGCGCGACGATGGCGAGGCCGAGGCCGGTGCCGCGCCCCGGGTCTTTGGTCGTGTAGAACGGCTCGAAGATCTGCTCGCGGTCCTGGGGCGCGACGCCGGGCCCCGAGTCGGCCACAAAGAGCAGGACGCCCGGCTGTCCGGCGGAGAATTCGACGCGAGACGGGCGGCGCTCCCGGCCGCGTGGAAAGGCGGCGCCGCGCGGGTCATCGGCGCGCTTGGGGAGGCCATGGCCCGGTTCGTAGGCCCAGCGGCGCGCGCCGAGGACGATGTCGCCGGCCTCCGCGGCGTCCACGGCGTTGAGGACCAGGTTCACGAGGGCCTGCTCCAGCACGTGGGCCCTGCCGAGCATGCGCGGCACGTCGGGGGCGACGTCCAGGCTCACGCGCGCACCGCGGAAGGCGCCCTGCGCCTTGAGCAGCTCGTACGCTCCCCCTGCGACTCCGGCGGCGTCCACCACCTGCAGCGGATCCTCCTGGGGGCGGGCGTAATCGAGGAGGCTGCGGATGATGTGATCGATCCGCTCCAGCTCCCGAGTGATCCCCACTGTGACCTCCGCGTCACCCCCGCGGCGGCGCAGGACTTCGATGTAGGTGCCGATCGCCCCCAAGGGATTCCCGACCTCGTGCGCCACCCCGGCCGCGAGCCGGCCCACACTGGCGAGCTTCTCCGAGCGCACGAGTTGGCTCTGGGCATCGAGCAGCCGGTCGGTCATGCGGTTGAGGCGTTCGGCGAGCGTCGCGAAATCGCGGGTGGCGGCATCGGGCGCGCGGGCATCGAGATCCCCATCGGCCACCGCGTCGGCCGCCGCCATCACCCGGCCCAAGGGACGGAGCACCAAGCGGCTCACGAGCGAACGGCCGTAGAAGAGAAACACCCCGACCTCGGCCGCCACCAGGACCACGACGAGCACGACGCCCTGTTCGGGGGCGGCCGCCAGGGCCAGGAGCGAGGTTGCCACGCCGACCAGGATCGCGAAGGCGGCGAGGAAGGAGAGGTAGAAGAGCAGCTCCGTGCGGAGCGCGGGTTTGGGCCTGGCCCGACGGGGGGAGGACACTGTGCAACAATATGCACTAAACAGAAGCGGCGGGGAAAAATCCCCGCCGCCTCGTACAACCCTTCCACCGTCTGAGCCTTAGTTACACTTCGGCTCGCCTTCGACCGTGGCCGGAGCAACCGCTGCAATGCCTGCGCCGACGAAGATGGCGCACTGACGACCAGCAGGCAGACCGTTGTGCGTCGCGGTCGCGCTGTAGCCCTGACCAGCCGTCGCCGCGATGGTCACCGTGACACCCGCGGACGGAACGAACTGGAGGTTGACGTTCGCCTGCGTCGCCGTACCGGCCAGGTTGCTCGCCGTGCCGCCAACGTAGGTCGTGTAATCCGAGAAGTAGGCCTCCTCAGCCGTCACCAAGTTCCGGAGGTCAGACTTCATCGAGGCCAAATACGCCTTTTCCTTCGTGTTAGCGAACTTCGGAATCGCGATGGCGGCAAGAATGCCGATGATGACCACGACGATCAGAAGTTCGATCAGTGTAAAGCCCTTGCGGTTCATCTGATCAATCCTCCCAAGTAGGAAAACCACTAACTGCGAACGCACCCGATACACCGGTAACCCTAGTGGCAAGCATCGTGCCTCACGAGTTGCGATCCACCGTAACCAGTTGTCAGTGAATCACATAAACCACGTCGACCCGGGTCGCCTGAGCCCTCGAAATAGGACCGTCCTACCGCATCTTGCAAGACTGGCTGCCGAATAACACGGTACAAACACCCTCTAGGGCACGATTCCGCTGGTCACCTGCGTAAGAATCGGAGGAGCATCGGGCGCCCCTCCCGCCGGCGGCGCGAAGCGCCAGACGGGCCATCCTCGGTAGCGTGCGAACAGCTCCCCGTTGCGATCGAACAGATCCCGAGCGAAGACCAGCCCCGCATTGAGTCCGATCTCGTTGCGCCACGCCAGGTGCCCGTACAGCGTGAACCCGGCTCGATCGTATCCCTGCTCACGTTGGCAGGCCGGGGTGAGGGCGCGCCCGGGACGCAGGTGCAGCGTCTCGTCCGTCGAGCCGGGTGAGAGAGCGATCGGGAACGGCGTCGCCCGCATCAGGGCTTCCAGCTTCACGGTGGTCGCCTGCGCGGTCAGATGCTCGGCCCGGGCCGAGTCGATGAGCCCCTGCAGATCGCACGCATCCACCAGGTTGTAGGCACGCTCGGCGAGGCCGGGCAGGACCCCCAGCTCCCACAGACCCACGACCAAGCGGCTCCCCCAACGCTCGGGAACGATGATCAGGGCGCGTCGCTCTCCGTGTGCCGCCAGTGCCAGCTCGGGATGCAACTTCAGCGTCGCCAGCCCGGCGCGGAAGCTGGCGAATCTGGCGGGGAGCACGCCCGCCCAGCCCCAGATGAGCACGATGACGGCTGCCGCCACTAAGGCGACATCACCGCGCCACCAGGGGCGACTGTAGCGGCGGGAGCGTAGTAAAACCGCGGGCCCGGATAGTAGCCGGAGTGCCAGTAGAAAAAGTACAGCGCCGGGACGGCGAGGAGCCCCACGGCGACGATCGCGTCCGCCGGTCGGCGCTGGCGCCCAGCGAGCGCCCACAAGCCGAGGGGCAACAAGGCCGGGATCGGCCATTCGTAGAGGAACAGGTTCAGCCGCCGCACCGCCACGGCGAGATTGCTGAGCGCAACCGCCGGCGTGAACGGCCGGCCCCAGGGATCGATGCCAAACCCGAGGTTGAGCTCGGAGCCGTACAGGGCGTTGTAGCCCAGCGTCAGGGGACCGCCGAACAGGCGCCAATTGAAATAGCCCCAAGCTACGAGCACCGGCAGCGTCCCGAGGGCCATCCAGGGGATAGCGGACCAACGGCGCCGCGCCACGATCCACACAAGCACCGGCAGACCGGCGGCGACGGCGTCGAGGGGGCGGGTCGCCGCGACGGCGGCGAGGCAGCACCCGGCCGCCGCCAGGTGGAGGTGTCGTGGCATCGGGCGCGGCGCCCACACGAGCGCCCAGCAGGCCAACGCGAGGGTCGTGGCCGTCACGTGATTCATGTAGCTGGCCGACATGAACATGACCCAGGCCGAGACCGCCCACAGGAACGCCGCGATGCGCGCGGTTTTCGGCCCGTACAGCCCCCTGGCCACCAGATACACCAGGGCGACGGATAAACCGCCGAGCACCGGGTTCACGAGCCACTCGGCCCCGAACACCATGCCGATGGCGAGGGCGAGCGGATGACCCGGCGGATAGAGCGAGACCCAACCCGCACTCGTGATCCCCGTGTGTTGGATCAGGAAGGCGGCTGCCGGCTCGGGGGCGGGTGCGGCCAGGCGTCCGGAAGCAAACACGTGGGCGTGGAAGAGCTGTGCCATCTCATCGATGAGGACGGGGTTCGAAGCGAAGACCGACCGCATCGTGTAGGTGCTCCACGCCGCGAGGGCGACGGCGAGCACGGTGACGAACACCGGCGCCGGCACCCGTGGGGGGGGAGCCGGCAAACGCGTCGCGAAGCGCCCGACCGCAGCCGCCACGACGAGGACGAGCGCCAGCCCGATCCCCCAGGCCGCGACGTTCACGTCCCACGGGGGGCCGGGGTCGGGGGGGGGGGCGCCGTGCGAGCGGGCGAGAGGCAGGAAGGGCAGACCGATGACGAGCGCCGCTATAGCAAACCAGAGCCAGCGAGTGACGCGTCCCATTACTTGGGGGGACCCCACCGTGCAAACAGGTTGAATCGCGCGATGTACCACAGCGCTGCGACACCGTCACGCCACGTAATCTTCTTTCCCTCGGCGTAGGTGCGACCGCTGTAGGAGATCGGCAGCTCCCAGATCCGGGCGCCGGCATGCGCCAGCCGCGCCGTCAGCTCGACCTCGATGCCGAAGCGGTTGGTGACGAGCGGGAGCGACTTGAGCAGGTCAGCCCGGACCATCTTGTAGCACGTCTCCATGTCGCTGAGGTTCAAGTTCGTGAACATGTTCGACAGGAGCGTCAGGAACCGGTTGCCGACGGCGTGCCAGAAGAACAGGACGCGCCGCGGGCCGCCCTGAAAGCGCGAGCCGAAGACGGCGTCCGCCTGGCCGGCACGGATCGGCTCGAGCAGCTTGGGAAGCTCACGGGGGTCGTACTCCAAGTCGGCGTCCTGCGCCACGATGACCTGTCCCGTCGCCGCCGCGATACCGGTCCGGAAGGCGGCGCCCTTGCCCCGATTCACCTCGTGGTGAATCACGCGGTCCACGAGTCCCGCGGCGAGCAGTCGGTCGAGCGCCGCGCCCGTGCCGTCGGTCGACGCGTCGTTGACGGCGATGACCTCGACCTTGAGCGGCACCGCACGCACCAGGCGCACGAGCGACTCGATCGTCGCGGCCTCGTTGTAGGCCGGCACGATCACGGAAAGCACGAGGTCCGTCACGCGGCAGCCTCCCCGATGGCGATCAGGGATTGCCCGATGCGCCACGGCAGCAGCCGCTCCAGACGAAATAGCGGCACCAGCGCGTCGAACCAGCGCAACGACGCAGTCGGGATGAGCGTGCGTCGCAACACGCGCCCCGCGAGCCACCACCCGGGCAGCCCCGCCAGGTTGAAGTACTCGAGATGTTCCATGCGTAGACCCGCGTGGTCGAACTTGGTCCGCAGCTCGCGCGGCGTGTAGCGCCGTACATGCCCGAGCGCCCGGTCGAGCGACCCGTAGAGGCTCGGCAGGGCCGGCACCAGCAGGATCAGGCGCCCGCCGCGGTCGAGCAGGCTGCGGATCGCCGCCAGGGACAGGCCGTCATCGGCGACGTGCTCGAGCACGTTCAGGCAGACGATGGTGTCAAAACGCCGGTGCGCGACGGCATCGTCGACGGTGGGCAGGTAGAGCCGCATGATCTCCACGCTGGGCAAATGACCGAAGCGTTCGCGCAGGCGCTCGAGATACTCGGGAGTCGTGTCGGTGAGGACGACGCTGGCACGGTCCACGAGGAACTGCGACAGGTTCCCGATGCCCGAGCCGATCTCGAGCACGCGGTCGCCCACCCAGGGGCGAACCCGATCGAACATCCAGCGGTTGAACCTCGGCGCCTCGGCGAGGCGCTCCAACGTCGCGGCGCCGGTCGGATCGCCGATCACATGCGGGGGAAGGGGCGGTGCCACTCAGTGCCCCGCCCCACCCTCAGTACCTCCTTCGTACCGGCCGAGCTTGCGATACAGCGTGGACGGATCGATACCCAGCACCTCGGCGGCCCGAGTCTTGTTCCCGCCCTCGCTCTGCAGCACCCAGAGGATGTACGCCTGCTCGATCACGTCGAGCGTGGGCGTGTGGTGCTGGCGTTCGGCGACCAGGGGCTCGGCCTTCCGGTCCACGACCTTGTCGGGAATGGCGCTGCGCGGGATCGACTCACCCTTGGTGAGGGTGACGGCCCGCTCCAGCGCGTTCTCGAGCTCCCGCACGTTGCCGGGCCAGTCGTAGGCCATGATGACCTCGAGGGCATCGGCGGCGAGCTGCTTGGGCGGCTCGCCGCGCTCGGCGGCGATGTGATCGAGGAACGCCCGCACGAAGATCGGGATGTCGTCGCGGCGGTCGCGCAGCGGCGGCAGGTGGATGTTGATGACGTTGAGGCGATAGTAGAGATCGCTGCGGAACCGCCCGCGCTTGATGTCGTCCTCCAGGTCGCGGTTCGTCGCGGCGACGACGCGCACGTCCACCGGAATCGCCTCGGTGCCGCCCACCGGGATCGCCTCGCGCTCCTGCAGCACGCGGAGCAACTTGACCTGCGTCGCGGGCGACATCTCGCCGATCTCGTCGAGGAAGAAGGTCCCCCCCCGTGCGGCCGCGAACAGCCCCTGTTTGTCCCGGACCGCGCCCGTGAACGATCCCTTGACGTGCCCGAACAGCTCCGATTCGAGCAAACTCTCGGGGAGTGCGCCGCAGTTGAGCGACAGAAACGGGCCCTCGGTGCGCACCGACAGCTCGTGCAGGTAACGGGCGATGACTTCCTTCCCCGTGCCGGACTCCCCCTGGATGAGCACCGTGCTCTCGGTCGGCGCCACCTGCTCGGCGAGCCGGAGCACGTCGCTGAACAACTTCGACTTACCAAGCGGCTTCACCTGTCCCGAGCGCTCGCGGCGCCGGATCTCTTGCTTGAGCTGCTTGTTCTCGGCCCTGAGCCGGCGGTGCTCGGCCGCCCGGCGGCAGATCGCCACCATGTCGTCGTTCGAGAATGGCTTCTGGATGTAGTAGAACGCGCCCTCGTTCACCGCTTGGATGGCGCTCTGCAGGGAGGCCTGCGCGGTCATCAGGATGACCGGGGTCTCCGGGTCCTGCGACCGCACCGCTGAGAGGATCTCGATTCCGGTGACCCCCGGCATCTTCACGTCGGTGAGGACGATATCCGGCGCGGAGCCCTTGAGCTGCTCGAGACCCGCCTTGCCACCCTGCGCGGTCGTGACGTCGAAGCCCTCGTTCTTGAGCAGGATCCTCAGGGTCTCGAGGATGCCCTGCTCGTCATCGATCACGAGAATCGACGGAACCGGGGTTGCGGGCATATCAGGCTGCCTCCTCCTTGCGACGGGCGGCGGGGAAATACACGGTGAACGTCGTCCCCTGACCGGTCTTGCTGTCCACCAGCACGAGTCCGCGATGGGCCTCGACGGCGCGCTGCACGATGGCGAGGCCGAGCCCCGTGCCCCCCACCCGCCCGGTCGAGAACGGCTCGAACAGCGCCACGGGATTGTCGATCCCCGCCCCACCGGGCACCTCGTTCGGACCCGCCGGACCCGTGCGGACGGTGATGGTCGCGCCCTTCCCCGTCGCCTGCACGGCGTTCAACACCAGGTTCGAGACGACGCGGTGCAGCAGGTCCTCGTCGCCCTCCATGGGCGTGGGCCCGCCCTGGAGCACGATGCGCACGTCGGCGCCGCATTCGGGATGTTGGCGCACTAGCCGAATCGCCGCCTCGGCGACGGCATGGAGATCCATCGGCCGGCATTCGGTCACCCGCACGCGCGAGAAGTCGAGGAACTCCGACAGCAACCGCGACAGGCGGTCGCTCTCGCGCACGATCAGGTTGGCGAGGAACTTCTCGTCGGGGTTGGAGCGCGACGACCGGGCCAGCTGTTCCACCGAGCTGCGGATCGACGCGAGCGGGTTCTTGATCTCGTGCGCCAGGCTCGAGGAGAGCTCGGCAACCGCTTCGAGGCGTTCCGCGCGAAGGTGCAGCTCTTCCAGCCGCTTCGAGTCGGAGATATCGGTGAAGATCGCCGACACGCGCGGCGCCGCTCCCACCGGGCCGTCGAGCGTAGTCGTCGTGACGCCGATCGGGAATGCCCGGTCGGGCCGGTGCACCATGGCTTCGACGCGCATCAAGCGGACGCCGCGGCGGGCCGTCGAGGTCACCGCCGCCCAAAACTCGGGCGCCAGCCTGGCCAACTCCGGCATCACCGACCGGCCGATCCAGTCCCGCGCGCGAAAGCCCAAAATCTCCTCGGATGCGGGGTTGGCATAGAGCAGGCGCCCGTCGGCGTCGACCGTAATGACGCCAGTGCGGATGTTGCGGAGCACGTCGTCGGCCTCGAGCTGCACCTGCCGCACCTCGGCCGCGAGGGCCTGGTGCTGGGCCCCCATCACCGTCACTCGGCTCGCGACGTACGCCGTCACCGCTGCCACCAGGACGAATACGCCCAATTGGATCCAGAGGCCCAGGGACAGGGCGGTGTGATGGCCCCAGAACACGTCGGCCAGGTAGACGAGCCCCGCCAGCACGGTCACGAGGCCGGCGCGCGTCGGCGGCATGAGCAGCGCCGTGACGGCAATCAGGACCACGTACAGGCCGGCGAAGTCGCTCTCTGAACCGCCCGTGACATGCACGACGGCGGTGATCAGCGCGATGTCGAACACGGCCTGGAGATAGAGGAACGTGGGCCCGGGATGGCGGCCCCGCACGTGGGTGTGCCAGTACGACGCCAAGGTGACCCCGGCCGACGAGACGAGCATCAGGGAGGTCACCAGGATGTCCAGCGGCGCGGCTACACGGATCTTGAGGGCGGCGCTCAGGTAGATCGCCGCCGCCAGGCACATCCGCCCCACGTAGACCAGACGGATGAGCTTCTTGGGGGTCGGAATCGCGGAGCCTTGGGAGGTGCCGAGCCAGCGCATGCCCGAGTATCGGGTGCGCTCTGGCAAAATGCAAGAGCTTCAGCCTGCCAATTGCACGGGAGTGCCGCGTCCCGCCGCCTGGGCCCGCTCGTAGACGGCGGCGGCAGCGGCGACGTCCTGCAGGGCCATGCCGGTGGAGTCGAAGACGACGACCTCGCTAGGTGACTGGCGCCCTGCGTGAGGCGCGCGGCCGGCGACGATCTGACCCAGCTCCGCCGCGACGTCACCGCGGGTCATCACGCCAGCCGCGATCGCGTGGTGCAGGTCGCCCATCGTCGCTGCCTGATCCAGGACATCCACGACGACCCGGCTCGCGGCCAGCAACGCGGGGGCGATCTCCTGCTTCTCGGGATTGTCGGCGCCGACCGCGGCGATGAACGTGCCCGGCGCGATGTCTCCCACGTGGAGAATGGGCTGACGGGCGGACGTGCAGGTCACTACGATGTCACTGTTCCGGGCGGCCGCGGCGGGGCCCTCCGCCACGTCAATCGTGAAACCGAGCTCGGGGGCGAGCACGCGCGCGAGCTCTTCGGCGCGGCGGCGATCGCGGTCGTAGACGGCGCGGCGGTGAGGGGTCGCACGCGCCGCAGGGCCCGGAGCTGCACCCATCCCTGGTTGCCGCACCCGATGAGGCCGACGCTCCGGGCGTCCTCGCGCGCCAAGTACTTCGCCGCGACGGCGCTGGCGGCGCCAGTCCGCAGGGTCGTGATCTCCATGGAGTCGAGCAGCGCCAGCGGCGTGCCCACCTCGGCGTCGGCGAGGACGATGACCCCCTGGATCGTGGGGAGCCCGTGCGCGGCGGGGTTGTTCGGGAAGTTGGCGTTGGTCTTCGCGGCGAAGTAGGGACGACGGAGGCGCAGAGTCCCGGCTTTGATGTGGAAGCCGCCGCCCGGTACGTGGATGCCCAGGACGCCGGTCACGGCGTCGCCCGTGCCGTGGAGGCGAAAGCCCTCCTCCACGGCGGCGATGCAACTGTCCAAGTCGAGCAGGGCGGCGACGTCGCTGCGGGTGAGCAGCAGTGTAGCTGGAAGCGTCATGCCGATGAGTATAGCCGCCGTCTACCCGCTCGTCACACGCGTCACTTCCTCGAGGGTCGTCACGCCCGCTTCCACGAGCCGGAGTCCATCGTCGCGCAGCGTTCGCATGCCCGACGCGATGGCGAGCGCGCGCAGCTCCGCGGCGCCCCGCTGCTGGGGCAGGGCCTCCCGCAGCTCGTCGGTCATCACGAGCAGCTCGTAGATACCGGTACGTCCACGGTAACCGGTCCCCCGACAAGTGGGGCACTCCGGCGACTCCCGCCGGCACGCGGGACAGACCTTGCGGACGAGGCGTTGGCCGAGCACCGCTTCGACGGTGCTGGCCACGAGGTAGGGCGCCACGCCGAGGTCGAGCAAGCGCACGAGCGCGCTGGGCGCATCGTTGGTATGCAACGTCGATAGGACCAGGTGGCCGGTCAGGGCGGCGTGCGTCGCGATTTCGGCGGTCTCTTCGTCGCGAATCTCACCAACGAGGAGCACATCGGGGTCCTGCCGCAGCAACGACCGCAGCGCGGTCGCGAAGGTGAGGCCGACCTTCTCGTGCACGGGTACCTGGGGCACGCCCGGCAGCTCGTACTCGACGGGATCCTCGACCGTGAGGATCTTCTCACGCCCCGTGCGGAGCCAGTCGACCGCGGCATAAAGAGTCGTGGTCTTGCCGGAGCCGGTTGGCCCGGTGGCGAGCACGATGCCATGGGGACGGCCGAGCACCTCGGCCAGGCGGCGCGCCGCCGCGTCTTCCATGCCGAGGCCGTCGAACGCGATGCGGCCACGCTCCTTGTCGAGCAAGCGCAGCACGATGCTCTCGCCGTGGAGGGTCGGCACCGTCGAGACCCGCACGTCCACCTGACGATTCTGGAGCGGCAAGCGAATGCGCCCGTCCTGGGGCACGCGTCGCTCCGCGATGTCCAGGTCGGCCATGATCTTGAGCCGGCTCACGATCGCCGCCTTGAGGTGCGTCGGCGGGGCCGGGCCATCCTGGAGCACTCCGTCGATCCGATACCGCACGCGCAGGGTGTCGGCGTACCCTTCCACGTGCACGTCCGACGCCCGAGCCTCGAGCGCCTCGAGCAGCAGGAGATTGACCAGCTTGACGACCGGCGCCTCGTTTGCCAGGTGGACCAGATCGTCGAGCGCGGTCTCGACCGGGGCGGCGGGTCCGCTCTCCGCCCCGCCCATCCCGGCAATCACGCCTTCGGCGGTGACGCCCTCGCCGCCGTACACACGACGAATCGCGGCCCGCAGCTCGTCCTCCGGGCCCTCGATCACGGCCGGCTCCGCGTCGAACACGAACCGCAGATCGTCCAGCACCTGCGGATCGATTGCCGGCAGCCAGGTGGCGACTTCCACCCTGGCGCCGTCCACCCGCAGCGGCAGGACGGCGTTGAACTCGAGGTAATCGGCCGTCAGCCGGTCGGAGAGCGAGACCAGCCCGCCCAGGTCCAGGGTCGCGATGGTCGTCACGGCAGGGTGTCGCGTTGTTGCCGCGTCGAATCGATCAGCGGTCCCACCGGCAGCGCGGGCCGCAGCAGGTCCGTGCGGCGCTGGACCCCCTCGCGCACGCGATCCACGTCTTCGTCGGTGACGACGATGTGCGGCGTGAGGAAGAGGAACAACTCGCTCCGCACCTCGCTCCGCGTGGTCGAGCCGAAGAGTCTGCCGATCAGGGGGATGTCCTTCAGCAAAGGAATCCCGGAGCGCGTGTGATCCTCCTCGCGGTCGACGAGGCCGCCGATGACGGCGGTCTGCCCGTCTCGGACGAAGAGATGGGTCGAGGCTTCGCGGGTGCTGATCACGGGAGCACCGAACTGCACTTCGGACGTCGCATTGCTGATCTGTTGCGCCAGCTGGAGGTTCACGTAGCCGTCGTCGTTGATCGTCGGCGTCAGCGTGAGCTGCGTGCCGACGTCGCGGTACTGGACGACCTGATCGCGCACGGCCGCGTCGGTCGGGAGCGACCGGAAGACCTGCACGAAGGGCCGCTCCGACCCGATGAGGATCCGTGCCTCCTGATTATTCTGCGCCAACAGGACCGGCCGCGAGATGATCCGCACTTCGCCCGACGAGGACAAAGCCGACAGCGCCACGTCCACGTCGATCCGACCTACCCGCATCACTCGCATGGCGAAGTCGCCGGCCGAGGTGCCACGGAGCATGGCGCTCGTCGCCTTCCCCGCCTTTGTCGAGTCGTCCCCCAGCCGGCCCGAGACCCCAAGCTGGAAGTCCTTGGTGTGTCGCACCTCCGCGATCAGCACCTCGATCAGAACCTGGAGGGGCCGCAGGTCGAGCGCTTCGATCGACTGACGCAGGATCTCCCAGTCTTCCGGCTGCGCCCGCACCAGCAGCGCATTGGTGGCTTCGTCGGGGACGATCTGCATGTCACCCCGCACCCGTCCGGGGAGGCTGGGGGTCCGCTGCGTACCAAGCTGGACTGTCACGGGGGGCGCTGCCGTGACGTCGGTCGGCGGGACCTGCTGCTGCTGCAGCTGCTGCGATAGGGTTGGTGCACGTGCGGTCGCCTCGCCCTGGCGACCCTGCCCGCCGAAGATCACCTGCAGCGTGGACGCCAACTTCGCCGCTCGGGCGTGCTTGAGCCGGTAGACGAACAAGCGAACTTCGGGCTCCGCCGTCGTATCCGCGACCGCTGCCTCACCCCGCGACGCGCGCATATCCTGCCCCGTGTCCTCGATCCGAATGAAGGCGCCATCCTCGATCACCTTGAGGCCATTGGAGGCCGCCAGGCTCTTGAGCAGAGGAAGAATCTGCTCGGGAGGCACCGGTTGATTGGTGCGCAGCGTGACGTGCCGAGAGGGCAGCTCGGAGTACACGAGGTTCAAGTGTCCCGCCTCGGCCAGCGCCGAGAGCACGAGCTTGAGGTCGGCATCCTGAAAGTCGAAGACGAGCCCTTGCCCCTGGACCGGCGCGGCCAGCGCGAGCAGTCCGATGAGTACGCCCGTGGCGATGCGCATTAGCTCCCCGCTTTCGCGACTCGCACGACGACTGTCGTGCCGGTTGGGGCCCGAAACTCCGCAGCGCCCGGCGTCACCTTGCTCAACGTCCAGTCCCCTACCCGTTCACCGATCCGAACGATGCGCGGCGTTCCGCCCGCCCAGGCGCACATGGCGAATCCCCCACCGCCGGGGCTCGCCGCCGTGCCGACGACGCGGACTCCCGGCGTGCGCGGCGCCGCCACGTGCGTCGCGATGCGTGCGTCGCTCGGGAGGCGGAATCGCACCGCGGGCCGGCGGCGGTCGGGGTGGAACGGATCCTTGGCGACGGACGCAAGCACCCGGTCGGTGGAGTAGCCCTCCCCCAGCGACACTCCGAGAGCGGTGCCCGCAGTCACGTCGCTCACAGCAACCGCCGGGCGGACGTCGTCGATCCTGAGCGCGCGCCACAGGGACCAGCCGAGGAGCGCGAGGGCCGTACTCAGGGCCGCCACTGCGAGGCGTACGCTCATGGCGTCGCGCCCCCGAGGACGTAGCCCCGAATGACGGCGGCCACGAGCAAGGTCTCGGTGTCGTGCGAACCGACCTCAGCGCCGGCATCGGAGCGTCCCACGGTGAGGGCGTCGATCCGGAGCAGCCGGGCTCCCGTTTCGAGGGATCGGATCCAGCCGAGGAGGCCCTCGAGATCGCTGCGCCCGCGCACCTCGACCCGCACTGCGACGAGACCGCCACCGGCGCTCTCGGCGGCGCGGCTCTCGATCGATTCGAGCAGGACGCTGTGCCGCCGGGCTTCGTCGCCGACGACGCTGACGAGCGCGGCCGTGGCACCCAGCGCATCACGGCCCGGCAGGCAGCGTGGTCGCAAGCCGGCGAGCGCGCGTGCCGCGTCTTTGAGATCTCCCGGGAGCCGGTGGGCGGCGGCCACGAGGGCCAGCTCGCGTGCCAAGAGCCCCTGCTGCTCCGCCACGCGGTCGCGCAGCTCGGCGCGGGCGCGGCGGTAGGGCTGGACCAGGAGCGTAAACCCCAGCGCCGGCAGGAGAATGAACGCACCGAGGGTGATCGCGCGGCGGTCGCGCGTGCCGAGCCGCATCCAGGCGTTCATGGGGCTCCCCCCCAGCGCGCCGACAGACCGAAGTGCTCGCGCACCACGCCCGTCGCGGCGACTTCCTGGCGAATCGGGCCGTCGGCCCGCACGCCGGCGAGGTGCGGCATCCGGGCGAGGCCTTCGAAGACGCCGGCAGCCTCGCGCGCGATCCCCACGGCGGCGACGCTGTCCCCGACGGCGCGCAACGCCACGAGATGCGCGTCGCGGGGGAGATAGTCGGCGAGGTCCGTAAAGAAGGCGGACCAGCGCGGGGTTGAGGCATCGAGGACGCGCAGGTTCGCGACGACGCCGGCGACGGAGTCGAGGGAGTCGCGCGTCGCCATAACGGCGGCGACCTCACTCGCGACCGCGGCTCGACGCGCTCGCACCGCCGCCAGCTCACGAGCGAGGCCCCAATAATCCAGGGCGACGGCGATCAGCAGACATGCCGCCGCACTGGCGGCCAACGCCGTGGCCAGGCGGCGAGTCCCGCGCCGGCGCGCCGCGTGCCGCGCCTCGGAACAGAGCTCCAGCGCGTGGCCGGCGGTCGCATACTCGGCGGCGGCGGTATACGGATCGATGTCGACTGCCTCTGGATCGGTCACTCCAGGACGCAACCGTTCGCGCTCCACGATGCGCCCGTGCTCGACGCGCACGACTTCGGTGGCATGCGGGAGGCGCGCGGCGAGGCGGCCGTCGCCACCCTTCAAACGCCAGGCCCAGGCCGCGTGCGCCGGCACGATCGCGCCCAGGGTCCACCCCACGGTCGCCACGGCGGCTTCGATGGCGTCGATCACGCTAGCGGACGCGGCGACGGCCAACGTGCCGTCGCTCCCCACGACTTGCGCATCGCGCACGCCGATGAAGTATCGTCCCACGTCGCGCGTCAGCACGCGCCGTCGCTCGTCGCTGCGGAGCGGTGGCAACGCCACGCGCCGCAGCTCGACGAGCGGGGGGACGAGCGCGATGCAGACGCGAGCCTGGGCGAGCTGCGCCGTCTCCTTCAACTCCGCCAGCGCACGGCCGAAGTCTCCCGCCTCGGTGGTCTCGAGACGGCGGCCCCCCGGCAGCAGGGCGAGCATGCGATCGGGGCCGAGGGCGATGCCGATCGTCTTCATTCGACTCTGCTCCAGACGTAGAACACGGCGCCACGCGACCGGACGAGGAGACCCGTGGCGCGAACCCGCACCGGGCTCCCCGGCAGCCACCCCTCGCTCGCGATCTCCAGCTCGCGCGTCTCCGTGGTCGTTCGGCCCAGCAGCGCCGGCAGCTCGGCGGTCAGCTCACGCCGCGCTCCCGGCGAGAGATCGCGCTCCAGATCGGCGATGCTCCCGATCGTCCGACGCTGGCGCCGGTAGCGGAGCAGCACCGCCACTGCCTCCTCGGTCATCCCGGGCAGCGCAAGCAGCACCGGACGATCGGCGAGGTTGAGATTGATCTGACCGCTGCCGAGCAGCGTGAGATAGGGCCGCATGCGCTCGTACAAGGCGGGGGTCATCCCGCGGACCGAGAGCAGCTCGGGGAGCGCTTGGAAGGGACCATTGCGCGGCAACGCCGGCGCGCCCGCCGCGAGATAGGCGTCGCGCTCGGCCCCCCGAGCTCGGTGCAGGTCGTCCGGATCACGCCAATCGGCGATCGCTTGCGCCAAGCGATCCGCGTCTCCCGCGTCGACCCGGAGCGCCACGAAGAAGCGCCGCAGGTCATCCTCGGTGGCGCGGTTCAAGTGCAACGCCGTCCCGACGTCATGGACGCGCACGATCGCGCGCGCGTCCCCCACGGCGAGGGTGTCCACCAAAATCGAATCCGCGCCACGCCAGGGGTCGAGGGGTGCGCTCGTGGCCGCATCGAGCCGGCGCACCAGACGACCACGCAGTTGCTCCACGCCCGCGCGGGCGGCGGCCGCGGCGCGCACCTGTTCGCTGAGGTTGGCCGCGGCGAGCCGGCGGGTCCGCGTGGTGACGCCGAGAGCGAGGCTCGCGACCGACAGCGCCACGAGGAGCCAGAGGGCGGCGAGCAGGGCGAATCCGCGCCGGCTCATTGGCCGTTCCGGAAGGGCACGAGGATGGGCAGCCGGAGCAGCGGCGCGAGCGTGTCTGCCCGAGCGGCGATCAGGCGCAGCTCGACGCCGGCGGGGAGCACGGTGGACGAGATCCAGCTCGGCAGCCACGCGCGCCGCCCGAGCACACCGCTCAGATACTGGATGTCCAGCCCCGTGACGCTCGTATCGAGCTCGACACGGGTCAGGGCCAGTCCGCGCCATTCCGCGAATACGGCAGTGAGCCCGCGCTCGGCGGTGGCCGTGTCACGGTCTACATACAGACGGACGATCGTTTCGCCGGTCCCGAGCGGGGTCGGCGCGGTCGTGAGGAACGTCACTTCGTCGTCCGGGGTGCGCTCCTTGGCGCCGTCCAGGCCGCGGAAGCTGGGTCCGCCCTCTTCGGCGACGAGCCGCGCGTCGCCAAGCCAGGCCACGATGGCGGCGCGGAGGGTCGCGGCGCGTGCCACGGTGTTCATCGCAGCCTCCAGCCGCTCCCGCCGCTCGCCCAGCATGCCGAGCGCGCCAAACCCCGCCGTGAGGGCCAGGCCGGTCACGGTGAGGCCGACGATCAGCTCGAGGAGCGTCATGCCCCGCCTCATCGCAGCACTCCGACGAGCACCGGCCGATAGAACCTCGTAGTGATGGCGTAATCGCTGCGGTCTCCGGTGACGGAGACCGTCACCTCGTACAGCTCCCGCTCGCCCAACACCGGCTCCACCGTGGCGGTCCAGCGGTACGCGGCGAACGGCGGGGCGAATGTGCCGCGTCTCAGTGAGTCGGGGAGGCGCGCGAAGTCCCTGGGGGCGAGGAGTCCGACGGCCGCGAGGCGATCCTGCGCCAGCGCCGACGCCGCATACGCCTCGGCAGTGCGGTCGGCGGCGCGCAGCTCCCCCCCCACCGCTTCGAGCGCGCTCACACCTGCCAGCCCCACGATGGCGAGCGCGACGACGGCTTCGAGGATCGTGAATCCCCCCCGGTGACTAGCGCGGCTCGACACGGATCCCTCCGGTCCAGCGATCGACCACGAATGCCTGCGCCCCGCCCGCGCCGAGGAGGAGCAACGTGTCGCCGTCGGCGGTGCCGAGCGGGCCGAACCGGAACTGCGGGCGTGGGGCGGCGCTGTGTATGCGCGTCCCCTGATCGAGCGCGATCGCCCCCGAGTCGATGGTCGTCCCGTCAGGCAGATGCACCCAATAGCGGCCTGACTCCGGGACGAGCGTCACGGCTACCGCCGTGGCACGCGCGAGCGCGGTGCGGCGCGCGGCGGCGGCAACCTGCTCCAGAGCGCGGGCGGCTCGAGTCACGTCGTCTTCTGTCGTGGCGCGGGCGAGCGCCGGAACGACCGCGGCGGCCGTGATGCCGAGGATGGCGAGCACGACGAGGATTTCGACCAGCGTGAAGCCGCGCTTCATCGGTACACCCCCGCGTTCACGCCGTAGATCGCCTGGAGCACGGAGAGCGCGACGAGGGCCACGACGCCGCCGAAGGTCACGATCATCGCGGGCTCGAGCAGGGTGACGAGCCGCTGGGCGCCGCGCTCGGTCCGCTCCTCGAAGATCTCCGCGGCCTTGAGGAGGAACTCCTGGAGCCGGCCCGACTCTTCGCCCACGGCGACGAGCTGTGACAGGAGCGGGTGAAAGAACCCGCTCTCGGCGAAGGCGCGGTTCAAGGAGCCGCCTTCGCGCACGCGGCCCCGGATGCGGGCGAGCTCGTCTTGGGCGAGCGGATCGGGGAGACATTCGACCGCCTCGTCGAGGGCGCTGAGCAGCGGCGCGCCACCGCCCAGCAACACCCCGATGAGCCGTGCGACGCGGGCGCCGAGAGATTGACGCCGGAGCGTCCGGATCACGGGCAGCTCGAGTAGCAGGCGGGCGGCGGCGCGGCGGCCCTCGTCGGTGCGGCGCGCCCAGGAGAAGAGCAGCGGCAGCGCGACGACGATCGCGACTAGAACGGGCCACGCGCCTTTCAGGGTTCCGGCGGCCCAGAGCACGAACGCCGTCGAGCGCGGCAGCGCCGCGCCGGTGCCCTGCAGCAGCTCCGCGAAGCGCGGCAGCACGAAGAACGCGAGGACCGCCAGGGCGACGGTGCCCGCCGCGGCGAGGATCAGCGGATACACTGACAGCGACAGCAGCCGCGAACGCAGGCGCTCGTCGCGCTCGAGCTGCTCGGCGAGGCGGGCGAAGGCGCCGGCCAGGTCGCCGCTGCGTTCGCCGGCGCGGACGAGACCGACATATAGAGGAGAGAAGAGCGCCGGGTGCGCAGCGAGGGCGGCGGCGAGAGACTCGCCGCGCTCCACGCGGGCACGGACGGCCTGGGTGGCGGTGGCGGTGTCGCCGGTGGCGACGTGAGCGGCGGCGCCGAGGGCGCGGGCGAGGGGGAGTCCGGCCCGCAGCAGGGCGGCCACGGCGCGGGTGACTTCCAAGACGGCCTGCTGGTTTCCGAGCACCCCGGGCTTGTGCCCGGGGTCAGCCGAGCACTCTGCGACATCCACGACGATGAGACCGCGCGCCTCGAGCGTGAGCGTCATGGCCTTGGGGCTCGAGGCGTCCTCGGCACCGCGCAGGCGTTTGCCCGACCGATCCACCGCGCGATAGGCGAACGCCGGCATCGCGGTCTACTTCCAGCTCACGACGTCCGCGGCTTCCGCCTCCCCACCCGGTTGCCCATCGGCGCCGTAGGACACGAGATCGTAGCCCGCGGGGTTCTGCTCCCCGGGCGATTTGTAGATGTAGGGCCGTCCCCAGGGATCGAGGGGCACGTCCTTGCGGAGGTACGGCCCTTTCCAGCTTGCCGGCCGCGGGTCCTGCACCGGGGCGGCCCACAGGGCGGCGAGGCCCTGCGCGGTGGCGGGGTAGCGGCCGTTGTCGAGGCGGTAGGCATCGAGTGCCGCGCCGAGCATCTCGATTTGGGAGCGCGCGGAGACGCTCTTGGCCTCGCCGACGTGCTTGAAGACGTTGGGCGCGACGAGGCCGGCCAGGACCGCGATCACGACGATCACGACCAGGATTTCGATCAGGGTGAAGCCCGCATTTCGTTTCACGATGTCATGAACTCCACTCATCCGGACGGCACTGGTGCGGCCGCTTACACACCCCACGAAGTGGCGGGCTAAAGCTCTTGCATTCCATTAATCTCGACCTTCAAAATCTCCCCCCCAAGGTTCTGGAAGGACTCCCAGAGCCCATGCAACAGGGGACCCATTATCCAGTGATGCACCAATCCAGAGGCGTGGGGTGCAAGCCCGAACGTGTAGCAGCCCGTTCCCACATCCACCAAAGCATCCGTTATATCACGCTTGTTCTCGTCCTCAAGGGCATCGAGCACGTTGAAGGCGAATGCTCCTCCCGCCCCAAGACTGCACATTCCCAGAGCCGACGCCTGCGTCCACAAGCCACCGAATCCGGTCCCGAGATCAAACGCCAACCCCGCGACTGCTCCCTCGGCAGCACCACTCTTGCAACCTTCGCCGGCCTCCCGGTGGTTCAGCGCCGCATCTAACGCACCGAAGCCGCATCCTACGGCCGCCCCGACAACGACATGCAGTATTCTTTCACTAACCCACGTATTGAAGACACCCAACACAGCCGTCGTGGTCGCCAGGTCGTCATCTAGGCCGGACGGATCAATCCTGTTAATGGGGTCGCCGCTCGCATATCGATACAGGTTAGGATCGCCACCTGAGAAGAGCAGCGGGTCGCGATTCGTCCACCGACCCGTTTCCGGATCGTAGTCTCGCGCTCGGAAGGCGACCAGCTTGGTATCGTCATCGTATAGCCCGCCCGCATACCCAAACGGCTGAAAACCAGGACTCGTGTTCAGGGATACGCGACCGAATTCATCGTAATCGATTCTTTGAATGATCGCGCCGCTCTGGACCTCGACAACCAGCCGCACACTACCCAGCTGGTCGGTGACTAGGCGGTACGTCTGACCACCCTTGGTCATATACTCGGGAACGTTGCTACGACCACCGTAGACAAAACGACTGACGAGTTGTCCTTGTCCATCGAGTTCGGCTACCAGACCATCTTCCCCATCGTACAACCATCCTCGATTCAGGATTCCATTGACCTTCCTGCCGATGCGGTGACCGGTGGGGTCCACGACGTATTCAACGAGCGCACCCGTCGGGAGATGGACACTGAGCAGGTCTCCTCGTGCGGAATACTGATAGCGAGTCGTGTCGACACCAGCGATTTTGGTCTGCAGATCGCCACTGGCCCCAAACTGGTACAGCGCGGAGCCATAGGATTGCAGTCGGTCCTGCGCATCGTAAGTCCCGATGACCGAACCGGCTGAGGTAGTCAAGCGGGTACGATTGCCGTTGCCGTCGTATTCGTAGCTCGCATCGGTGACGCCGTTCCTCAAGACCGTCTTCAAGCGGCCAGACGAGTCGTACTGGAAGCTCAACACGGTAACCACGCCGCTCACTCTCTCAGTATCCTCAGCGACTCGCCCGACACTGTCGCGAACGTAGCGAGTCTTATACATCGTGTCGCTACCAAACCGGGTTGTAATGGTCTGCGGCGCAGAGTAGGGATCGTATGCGATGGTCGTTGTCATGCCCCCGATCGTCGTGCCGGCCGCTCGACCATTGGACGCATCTCGCTGTACGGTCATGGCACCGACACTTGTAAGCAGCCCGTCGGAGTCGTAGCCGTACGTGATGTCATTCGCGTCGTTCACTCGCTGCGTCGCTATGCGAAAGTCATTGTCGTAAACCCTCGATACGCCTCCTGCGATCGCGCCTCCCCACTGCCAGCGCGTTATCAACTCGCCATCGTGAGTTAGGGTGACGCTGTTACCATTGGACGCAGCAATCTGACGCAGCTGACCCGTGGTCTCGTAGGAGAAGGCAAACTGTCCTTCCGGTGTGCGCGAGAGCGTAGGGCGACCCAGGCTGTCATAGGCGTAGGTCACGCTGTCACCGTCACGGCCTACGATCGCAGTCAGGCGACCGTCGAGACTGTAGGCCATGCGCATGGGCGGGGCCCCGTCTCCGACGTTTGGCGGCGCGTAGCTGGTCACAAGGTTCGTCGGAGAACGTGTGAAACCGTGGACGGGTTGCGAGGGCGGAGCGACTCCAACCGTTGCGCCAACATTGTCATACGCTACAGTCATTGAGTCCGATGCGGTTATGACACGGGCCACCGGCCTGTTAGCGGCATCGTAATAGTGTCTACGAACGATGCCTAAGGGATTGGTGACTGTTGCAAGCCGACCCAGCCCATCGTACGTGTACAGCCAAGCTCGCCCACCTTGCGTGCGCGTCGCCAAACGACCTAGGGAGTCGTATGTGAACTTGAACGCGCGTATGCCCGGCGCACTGTCTCGAACTGTGTGCCCGTGGACATCAGTTTCCGCGAAGCGCTTTCTCCCGACCGGCGACGTCAAGACCGTTGCTCGCGTGGCATTGGTGTATTGCACCAGCGTCACGCGTCCATTGATGACGACCGAGTCAGTTTGGGCGGTGGGTTGACCGGATGTCTGATCCAGGGTTACGAAGCTTGCCACCCGCCGCACCCTCGCCAGTCCTGAAGGCGTTCTTAGTGTTGCATCGATATCAGGCGACTGCATGCCAAAGAGCGGATGAGCGTGACTCAGAGTAGTCAGGGTCGTCCCACTGGCAGCCCGCATTGTCGTGGAACCGTCTGGATTTCGCGTGGTCGAATCAGACAAACCAGCAGGGTAAGTCTGATACGTTTGACTCACTCCCGTCGCGAACAGCTGCGTCTGAATGGTGGACGTCGAACCTGTAGGCCCCGTAAACGTCGACCGACTGCCATCCGCGAGAGCGGTGAATGAGATCCCCGTTGATCCGCTGTCAGCTGCCAGATTCTGTGTCAACTGCCCTGCATTGTCGTACTGATATTGAGTGACGTGACCATTTGCGTCAGTCACGCTCTGGACCAGACCATCGGGACCAACAGCGAAGTGACTTGGCTGGCTATCCGGTCCCGTAACGGTGACTTGTCCAGATGCAAGCGAGAGGTCCGTCACCTGCCCGTTCGAAGCAACGAATGCCGTCGGATCGCCGGTAGGAGTCCTCGATAGCGCGGTCACCTTTCCAAATGGATCGGTGATCGAAATCAACTTGCGATTTGCGTCATATCCGAAACGGAAGATCGTATCTCGCGTCAGGGCGTTTAGCGTGAGAAGTATTCTCCCCGCTGCGCTGAAGACGTACAGCTGGGTGCCGTCCTGCGACGCGATCACCGTCTGCCCCGCCGCCAACCCCGGCAACGGCGGACTTACCTTCCGCACCTTGGCGTCGTCCGAGATCAGCAACGAGCCATCCGGCAAGAACGCGATGCCCTCGACACGCTGGATCCGCGCGCGCCGTGCAGGCCCGTCGTCGCCGGTGTTGCCGTTCACACCGTCTCCAGCAACCGTCTGAATGAGCCCATCGGGCCGCACGCGGCGCACCCGGGTTTGACCGGTGCCCGGCTGGGGCACGCCGTTCACGAGCTGCTCGGGCCCCTCGTCCGCGAAGTAGAGGCTGCCATCCGGCCCGATCGCGATCGCCCACACGCCGGCCAGGCGGGACTGGAGCGCCGCGCCCCCGTCCCCGTTCGTCAGCGGCACCGGCGGCGACCCGTGATCCGAGCCCACCACCGTGCGAATGATCCCCGATGGGTCGATCTTGCGAATGCGCGAGTCGAACTTGCCGCCCACGCCCTGACTGAAGTACACCGACCCGTCGGGACCAACGGTGAGCGCCTGGATGAGGCGCAGAGGCGCCTGCGTGGACGGGACCCCTTCTTTGCAGATCGTGATGAAGTCGGAGGGAGGCGGCGGCGGCCAACTGCCCGAGCCCGCCTCGAAACACTGCGACACGGTGCCGAAGCCGGCGACGGTGCTGATCCGCCGATCTGGCCCGATGCGCCGGATGCGCAGGTTCCCCTGGTCGGCAAAGTAGATGCTGCCGTCCGGGGCCATACCCAGACCTGTCGGCTGACAAACGCGTGCCGCCTTCGCGAGGCCCGTGTCTCCCAGGAAGCCGCACGTGCCGTCTCCGGCGATCGTGCGCATGAACCCCTGCGGCGTCACCTGCCGGATGCGGTGGCCACCCTGCTCGGCGAAGTAGATCGATCCGTCCGGGCCCAGCGCAATACCCTGCGGCCCTGTGATCCTGAGCGCGGTGGCCGTTCCGCTATCGGCGATCGGGCCGAACGGCAACCCTGCCACCGTCGAGATCGTGTCGTTGGGTGAAATCTTTAACACGCGCCCCCTAAAGGGCTCGGACATTATGACACTGCCGTCCGGGGCGACGAGAATCCCGGCCGGATTGTCGATCTGCGCGGCCAAGCGATGCTTCCCGTTCACAACGGGGGGCGTGGCACCGCCTGAATTCCCGTTTCCCGCCCACCGCGTGATTTGGTCGGGCAGCGTCGCCGCGACGCGCCGCGTCCCGTCGCCGCTGTAGAGGATCCCGCCGAGCGGGTCATAGGCGTGCTGCACGTTGAGGGTGAAGCCGCCGAGACCCACACCCGCCGCGTCGAATCCGCCCAAGGTCGTCTCCGTCCCTTCCCAGATCCGGCGCAGGGCCCGGACGTCGGCCTCCGCCGGCGGCACCGCGGCGACGGTGCAGGAGCCGGTCGTAACGTTGCAGGGAGCCCCAAAGCTCTGGCTCCCGGACGCCGGCTTCGAATACACGACGGGATAGAGGTACCCAACCTTGACCGTCGCCGGCTGCGTCGCTTGAACGGTCCGGCCGTAGACGTCCTTACCGTCCCACACGAAGTGGTAACTGAGATTCGCCGTGGGCGTGAAGCTCGTCTCGAACAGCCGACCGGCGATGGCGACCTCGAGGTCCACCCGCTCGAGGAACGCCGGCACCGTCGCACCGACTAACTGAATGTCGAGCGAGCGAGCGGCCGCGTTTCCCTGCGTCCGGTCGCTAGCGTAGTTGAGCGTGAACCGCGAGCCTACAAGGCCGACGCTCTGAAATGCAGTCTGCGCTTGGAGACGGCATCGCAGCACGTCCGCCCCTTCGCTGCCGCAAGGTCCCGTGATGCGGGTCTTGGGCTCCGTTCCGCCGAGCAGCGTGAACGGCCAGTTGAGATCGTGGGGCAGGCCCTCGATGATCGGCACGCGCCACAGCCGCGAATTCGGCGGATACGTCCCCGCGAGCCTTACGCGCTCGAGGGAATCGATCCCGTTGAACGCGAGGAGGGCGTCGCTGTCCGCGATGCCGTCGCCGTTGATGTCGAGCAGCGCGCGGCCCTGCGCGTCCGTCCCAGTCACCTTGACCATCAGGCCGTTGGGCCGCGGCAGCCATTTCGAGCTGTCCGGATTGTATACGCCGACCGGCACCGTCTTGAGGGAGTCGAGGTCCAGGAAGTTCTCGACGTAGACCGGCACGGGCTGCGTGAAGGTCAGCGTCGCGCCCGCTTCGCCGGTCTGCTGGTCCGCCGTCACCTGCACCGCGTACGTGTACTGGCTCGAGGGCGGCAACTCACCGGGCATGGCTGATTCGCCATTCTCGCCGACCGTGAACTCGGTTGCCCGGACGTTGATCGACGTGAGTGTATCCACCGTGGCGTTGGGGTGCCGCAGCACCGCTTTCGTGCCCGCCTCGAAGAACACGGTCGCCTGCCGGGCGCCGTCGGCGTCGGTCTGGACGCTGCCCCGCGCCACGGTGATCCCGGGAGCAGTCAGATCGACGACGGTGACCACCGGATCCGGCTGCACCAGAATGACATCCTCGACGGGTGTGTAGTCCTGCCATGGCACCTCGACGGTGCGCTGGGCCGGGAGGTAGCCACCCTTCGAGTAGTCGAGCACCAGCGATCCACCACCATTCACAACGAGGTCATAACCACCGTCAGCACGTGACAGCGTCTGACCGAACTCCGGATGACTCTTGATCTTCACCACCGCTCCGCCCAACGCCTGAAGCTGGCGATCGAGCACTCGGCCGCGCACCACGGCCGCGCGGAGGAACTTTATCGCGGCGGTGTCGACACCTGTTTGAATCGGTGACGTGCCCGTGTAGAGGAAGGATGTGTTCTCCTTGATCAGCGTGGCCTCGGCCGGGTTGATGGCCGTCGCCACGGTCGCCGGATCGGGTGGCAGCGGGTTGCGCCGCACCACATGACGCACGAAGGGCGCACTGGTGTTCCCCGCCGAATCGGTCGCGACGAGCGTGATCGTATTGGGGCCGATGGCGAGCGGCACCTTGCCCGTGAAGCTGCCGTTTGGTCCCAACGGGATCGCGATCGTGTTCGCCGTCAAGGTCTTCGGATTCACGTCCGTGACCGTCCCCACGAGCGTCGCGCTGTCGGCCGCGATCGAGTCGCCTTCCGCCGGTGAGCTCAGCGCGATGACCGGGACCTGCGTGTCGAGTTTCACCGTGCGGATGACGGGTGTCTCGTTGCCCGCCGCGTCGATCGCGGTGAACACCAGGACGTTCGTTCCCTCCGCCAACAGGAACGATCCGTTGAAGGCGGTCCCTGTCACCGTCAATGGCGTGCCGTTGACGTTCACGGTGACCGCGTTCGCATCCGTGACCGTCCCGGAAACGAGGAGAGACGCCTGGTTCGTGATGAAGCCGTTGGCCGGCTGGTTGACGGTGAGTACCGGCGGCGTGCGGTCTCGAATCACGGTGCGCAGCGAGTCGGTGCTGTGACCCGCCGCATCGGTGGCCACGATGTGAATCGCGTTCGAGCCCTCGACGAGCGGGATCGTGTCGTTGAACGCACCGCCGCTCACTGTCGTCGCCGAGTCATTGATGGTCACGGTCGTGGGCGTCTCATCGGCCACGCTCCCCGAAACGACTACTGTCGTATTACGCGTGATCAGATTCGGCGGCGGCGAGGTGATGGTGATGACGGGGGGGGTCGTGTCTGTGGCGGTTACGCACAGATCGAGGAAGCCGCCGGGGATCCCGGAGAGGGTCACGAGCAGCGTGTTCGCAGGCTGCAGCGAGACCTGCGTCATCAGACTCGCGACGTGTTGGTTGAATTGGCTCTGCGTTAAGACTTCCTGGTGGTTCAACACGATACTGGCGCTCGAGACGCGGTTCGAGCCGTCGTCGCCGCCGTTCACGAGGCAAAACCGATACGGCGGCGCGGCGGTCGGCGAGATGGTGAAGGTCCGGGTCTCGGTCACGGGCGTCCCCGTGGTGCGAATGAAATGCGCCGGGCCGAAAACCAGGAAGGTCGGGTCCGCCGTCGCCAGGACGCTTGCGGTGACGTACGCACCCGCGGGGCCCTGCACCGTCACGAACAACGTGTCTTCCGTCCGCACCTGCACCACCCGCTCGAGCGTGACGCCCGAGGCCAGGTCGGCGCTGGTCATCGTCTCCCAGCCGTTCAGCTGCACCGTGCCGCCCGTGACCTTCGACGAACCGTTGGGCGCGCCGTTGACGAGCCGCAGCGTGTATCGCTTCCCGGGGGTGACGGCCAACGCGAAGTGCTCGACATGGTTCGTCGGGTTGCCGTTGGGCGTATTGAGCTGCGTCGGCCCGTAGACGGTCGTGGTATCGCCCGGCGGGAAGAGGGCGGCGGCGGCAGTCGGGCCCGATGGAGTCGACGGGGTGAGGAGCGCCCCGAGGGCGATCCCGCCGAGGGAGACGACGAGGGCGACGCGCGCGGCGCCGCGGGCGGACGAAGGCGACGAGACCATGCGGAACGCTCCGGGCTCAAGGTGAGTCGGTTGCGTTCAGGATTGGGCCGCGCCGCCCGGCGCGGTATCCGCAATTTTACGTTGTGTCGTTCTAGGTATTTCTACGGAGGCGCCGCGTTCAGGCGACGATGAGGCCCTGCCGGATGGCGTAGCGCACCAACCCCGCCGTGTCGTGGATGCCGAGCTTCTCCATCAAGCTGGCCCGGTGACACTCCGCCGTGCGCGCTGAGATCATCATCGCGGCGGCCGCGCCCTTCGCGGTTTTCCCCTCCGTAATGAGCCGCAGCATTTGCAGCTCGCGGTCGGTGAGCCGGGGGCCGCCCGCCGAGTCGCCGCGCGCGAACGCCTGGAGCACCGCGCGCGAATAGAAGGAACTGACGTAGATGGCGCCCGCGCTGACGTCGCGGATCGCCTGGATCAGGTCGGCCACGCACTGCGCTTTGACGACGAAGCCGTGCGCGCCGAGGCGGAGGCCTTCGATGACAATGCGGTCTTCAGCGTGGCCGGTGAGGAACAGCACGGCGGTCTGCGGGGCGGCGCGCAGGATTTGACGCGCCGCGTCGAGCCCGCCCATGACGGGCATCGCGACGTCGAGGACGACCACGTCGGGGCGCAGTTGCCGCGCCAGCAGCACGGCGCGCCGGCCGTTCTCGGCGGCGCCAACGATCTCGAGACCCGCCGCCGACAACAGGGACACCAGGGCTTCGAGGAAGATGCGGTGATCGTCGGCGACGAGCACTCGCAATCGAGTGCGGCCGCGCGCGGTCCGTGCGGGCATGGTGTTGAACCGATGCGACAACCGCCGGTTCGTCAAGCCGATGCGCGCTAAACGTCATAAGGTACGAAACGATCTGTCGTGGCGCAGTCGCAACACCCGTCTCGCTGGATTCTACTGGACCGCGTTCACCATATCGAAGATCGGCAAGTACATGGCGACCACCATGCCGCCGACGATCACGCCCAGCACCACGATCATGATCGGCTCCATCAGCGACAGCAGTGCGCTCACGGCGGCGTCGACTTCGTCGTCGTAGAAGTCAGCGACCTTGGTGAGCATCTCATCGAGCCCACCAGTCTGCTCGCCGACGGCGATCATCGAGATCACCATGGGCGGGAAGACTTTGGACTTGGCGAGCGGCCCCGCGATCGTTTCGCCCCCGGCGATCGACGCGCGGGATTCCATGACGGCATTGTGGATCACCATGTTGCCGGCCGTGCGGGCCGTGATCTCGAGGCCGTCGAGAATGGACACGCCCGACGAGATCAGGGTGCCGAGGGTGCGTGTAAACCGCGAGACCGCCGACTTCCGCAGCAGGTCGCCGAGCACGGGCGCCTTGAGCATCAGCTTGTCGATCTGGAGCTTGCCGGGCGCGGTTTCGTAATACCGCTTGATCGACCACGCCGCGCCGACCAGCACCGCGATGATCGCCCACCAGTAATTCTTGAGCAGATTGCTGGCCCCGATCACGATACGGGTGGGGAGCGGGAGATCGAGGTTCACCGACGCGAACATCGCTTGGAACGTCGGAATCACGAAGATGAGCAGCACCGAGATGGCGATCGCGGCGACCGAGAAGATCACCGCGGGATAGATCATGGCGCCCTTCACCTTGCGCACGATCAGATCGTTCTTCTCGAGGAACGTCGCGAGGCGCAACAGGATGGTGTCGAGGATGCCGCCGGCCTCGCCCGCCGCCACCATGTTGACGTACAGGTCGGTGAACGCTTTCGGGTGCTTGCGCAGCGCGTCGGCCAGCGTGTGGCCGCTCTCCACGTCGTACACGACGGCGCGGGTGACGTCCGCGAGGACTTTGTTATCGGTCTGCTGGGACAGGATGTCGAGCGCCTGCACGAGCGGCAGCCCGGCGTTGATCATGGTGGAGAACTGGCGCGTGAAGATGACGACGTCGCGCGTCTTGACGCCGGCCTTGAAGAAGTCGCCGAGCCCTCCGCCCTTGCCCTTGGCTTCGCGGACCTGGACGACCACCATGCGGTTCTTGCGCAGGTGGGCGATGACGTCGTCGCGCGAGGGGAGATCGACCTTGTCTTGGACGAGATCGCCCTTCAAGTTGCGCGCG
>WNFK01109925.1_pt1 | contig 54315 bp, 52 predicted proteins | sample 5400281 | NCBI WGS metagenome assembly WNFK01 (sample SAMN13153350, study PRJNA577476) | soil metagenome | isolation source: 20 cm soil on Douglas fir-dominated hillslope | place: USA:California | collected 2013-09-17
TTTCTCGCCGATACGCGGGCGACCATCAAGGCGAAGGGCGTGCCGTCGGGGCTCGCCGAGATCCGCGACCACGTGGAGAAGCTGCTTCGCAACCCGGAGCTGCTCACGAAGCACCTGGGTGATCCGGTGCCGTACCGCGAGCGCACGACGATCGGCCACGATCCCGAGACCGACGTGCACGTGCTCGTCCACGGCCGCGAGAAGGGCGGCAAGTCCGTCCCGCACGACCACGGTCCGTGCTGGGTGATTTACGGCAACTACAAGAATCCGACCCGCATGCGCCGGTGGCGCCGCCTCGACGACGGGAGCAAGCCGGAGTACGCGGAGATCGAGATCCAGCGCGACTTCATGAACGAGGCCGGTCACGCCTCCGTGTTCGCCGTCGGCGACATCCATTCGATCGAGTACGGCGACGACACGTTCTTTATCCGGGTCACCGGCGGCGACGTCGAGAGCCAGAAGACGCTCCGCTTTGATCCCGAGAAGAAGTCCGTCCAGGTCGCCGACCGCGCGCGCGGCCAGCGCTAGCGCGCGCTCTGCCCACGATCTGAGAAAGAGGATTCGAGCATGTCCTACGACCTGGTGATCAAGAACGGAACGGTCGTCGATGGATCGGGGCTCCCGCGGTATCGGGCCGACGTCGGTGTCCGGCACGGCCGCATCGTCACGATCGGCCGGATCCGCGAGCGCGCCCGCGAGGTGGTCGACGCCGAGGGCCAGGTGGTCGCGCCCGGCTTCGTGGACGGCCACACGCACATGGACGCGCAGATCTTCTGGGATCCGCTCGGCACCTCGTCGTGCTGGCACGGCATCACCAGCGTCGTGACGAGGACATCCCGTCCGCCGCCATGGAAGCGGGCATCGAGTGGCGCTGGACCACCTTCCCCGAGTTCCTCGACTGCCTCGAGTCCCTGCCCAAGGGAATCAACTACGCGGGCTACGTCGGCCACTCCGCCGTCCGCACCTACGTGATGGGCGAGCGGGCGTTCGCCCAGGCGGCGAGCGAGGACGATCTGAAGGCCATGGAGCGCGAGGTGCGCGACGCCATCCGCGCCGGCGCGATCGGATTCACGACCTCGCGGTCGCCGGCCCACGAGACTCCGGATGGACGCTACGTCGCCAGCCGCATGGCCGCGTGGGACGAGGTGCGGCGGCTGGTCGGCGTGATGGGCGAGCTGAACGCCGGCCTGTTCGAGATCGCCGGCGAGGGCGTGGACCGGGCCCCGGACGATCCGGGGCTGCGTGACTACCACGTCCGGCTGCGCGACCTCGCCGTCGAGTCGGGCCGGCCCGTGACGTTCGGGGTCTTCAGCCGCCGCAGCGTGCCGGACGTGTGGCGGAAGTATCTCGCCCTGCTGGACGAGACGGCCGCGGCCGGCGGGCGCATGTTCGCCCAGGTGCACAGCCGCTCGCTCTCCGCCCTGCTCTCGTTCAAGACCCAGACGCCCTTCGATCATCTGCCGGTGTGGAAGGAGCTGCGCGCGCTCCCGCTCGCCGAGCAGCGGCGTCAGCTCCGCGATCCCGAGATGCACCGCCGGCTCATCGCCGCCTCCGGCGAGAGCGACGGCCGCCGCCCGCTCGGCACCGAGGCCGCGCGCGCCGACTACGATCGGCTCCTCGTCTTCGATACCGTCGAGGGGCCGCATCGCACGGTCGCCGAGGTCGCCCGCGAGCGCGGTCAGCATCCGGCCGAGACCATGATCGACCTCGCACTGGCGAAGGATCTCGATCTCTTCTTCCTGCAGCCGGTCGCCAACGAGGACCAGGATGCAGCCCTCGAGCTGATGCGTCACCCGCGGGCGGTGGTCACCTTCTCCGATTCGGGCGCGCACGTCTCGCAGCTCATGGACTCGTCGCTCCAGACCCACCTCTTGTATCACTGGGTACGCCGCAAGCAGGCCTTCACCCTCGAGCAGGCCGTGCGGATGCTGACCCTGGTGCCGGCGACGCTCTGGGGCTTTGCCGACCGCGGGCTCATTCGCGAGGGGATGGCCGCCGACTTCGTCGTCTTCGATCCGGAGACCATCGTCGCCGAGATGCCGGAGGTCGTGGACGACCTGCCGGCCGGCGCGCGCCGCCTCGTGCAGCGCACCCGCGGCATCGCCGCGACGATCGTCAACGGCGAGGTCCTCCTGCGCGACGGCAAGCACACCGGGGCGCTCCCGGGTCGGCTGCTGCGCGGGCCGGCCGCACGGAGGGCGTGAGCGGGGCGATGCTGATCGTCGACGCCCAGATTCATCTCTGGGCCGCCGACACTCCCGATCGGCCGTGGCCGCCGGGCGGGGCTCAGCGCGCGCAAAAGCCCTATCCGGTCACCAGGGACCTGGCGCTCGCCGGCATGAAGGAAGCCGGTGTCGACCGCGCCGTCATCGTGCCGCCGTCGTGGGAGGGTGAGCGCAACGATCTGGCCCTGGAAGCCGCGCGCCTCCATCCCGATCGCTTTGCCGTGATGGGCCGGCTCGCGCTCGAGAAGCCCGAGAGCCGCGGGCTGGTCGCGGGCTGGAGGAATCAGCCCGGCATGCTCGGCATGCGATTCACGTTCAACACCGAGCAGCAACGGCCGTGGATGGCGGACGGCACCGCGGATTGGCTATGGCCGGCCGCAGAGCGCGCGCGCATTCCGGTGATGATGTCCGTCTCGGGCCAGCTACCCGCCGTGGATCGCGTGGCCGAGCGCCATCCCGACCTCAAGATCGTCATCGACCACCTGGGCATCCGGAGCGGGTCGACGGGCGACGAGGCCTTCGCGGGGATCCCCGGGCTCTGCGGGCTGGCGCGGCGCGCGAACGTCGCCGTCAAGGCGTCCGCGCTCCCCTGCTACTCCACCGCGCCCTATCCCTTCGCCGACGTGCACCCGCACGTCCGGCGCGTGTACGACGCGTTCGGTCCGCGACGGATGTTCTGGGGCACGGACTGGACGCGACTGCCCTGCCCGTGGCGGCAGGCGGTAACCCTGTTCACCGAGGAGCTTCCGTGGCTCTCGGCCCACGACAAGGAATGGGTCATGGGCCGAGGCCTCTGCGAGTGGCTCGGCTGGCCCGCGGCCTAGCGGGCGAGGGGCTGCTTCTCGTCGGCGAAGACGGGATTCTCCGTCCGATCGACCAGCGCTTCCGAACCCTCGGTGGGTAGCATCTCCGCGTAGTTCTGGGCGCCGTCGATGTCACCCGCCCACACCTCGCGGGGCAGCTCGTACAGCACCTCGATGCCGTGACCGTCGGGATCCGCGATGTACACGCTGTGCGTCATTCCATGGTTCACGCGGCGGAGGAACGGCACGCCCTTCTCCTGAAGGTAGGCGATCTGCTTCAGCCACGACTCGCGGTCCGGCCACGCGATCGCGACGTGGTTCAGTCCGACCCGGTTGGGCATCAGGTTCCATGTCTCGGCGGCGCCACCGTTGCTTGCCGGAACTTCGGCCAGCGCCAGATCGTGGTGGGTCACGTCGCCGTGGGCGTCGAGCCCGCTGTAGAAGCGCATCTTCGGACGCTGGCGCCCGGGAATGGGCTTGAGCTCGGCCACGCAGCGAAAGCCGATGATCTCCGTCCAGAACGTGTGCGACACCTCGAGGTTCCGGACGTTGAGAACCATGTGGTTGATACCGCGCGGCGGCAGCGGAGCGTTGGCCATGACGCCCTCCCTCATCGGCGACGGGGATCGATCACGTGTCTCCCGAGACAGCACGAGCATTGTACGGTACGGGGCTCCGGATTGCATCCGACCGGTCACGGCTCGCGCCGCGAACTTTCGGCGGGAAGTTTTTTCCGTCGACAGTGTAGCAGTTACGCACCCTCTCGGAGATCCCCGTCTCGAAACCCCGGAAATCACGCGATATCGCTCCCTACGCGGCAGTGGCACTTCGCTTGCTCGGCATGTCCCTCAGCGAAGTGCGATGCGTCGAGGTGAAGTCGGGTGCCTAACACCAAGGAGGTCACCATGGTTCGGATTGTTTCGGTGCTTCTCGCGGTCCTGTTGACGGGTGCGCTCGGCGTCGGCGGAGCGCTCGCCCAGATGCCGAAGAGCGATTCCGGCCAACCGAAGTCGATGGACCAGCCGAAGTCGATGGAGATGAAGGCCGACAAGCGGGTCGAGGGCACGATCAAGAGCGTCCAGGGCACCACCGTGACGCTCGACGACGGCACCACGCTCTCGATCCCGAGCTCGGTCAAGGTCTCCCGGGACCAGCTCAAGCCCGGCGCGATGATCGTCGCCGAATACGAGGAGCGGGGCGGGCAGAAGGTCGTAACGGCCGTGCAAATCAAGGGATAGGGGCAGCGCCCCACAGGAGGATCTCAGCATGAAAAAGGCTCTCTCGGCAGTCTTCGCGCTCGCGCTACTCGGGGGAGCCGCGGCCGGGTGTACCGACTCCAACCAGACCGGGAAGGTCGGAGAGAACCGGAACCGCGAGCAGCCGCCCGCGGCCTCCCCGTCGACCGACACCGGCAGCACGCTCGGGAGCGCTCCGGGCGGGAGCGGCGCTTCGTCCACCGACGCGTCGAGGTCCACGCCCCAGCCGCCGCCAACCCGGTAAAAGTCCGAGCCTCGCGGCGGGCCACCCCGCCGCGAGGATTCCCAGGCCGCCGGCCGGGTAACCTCTTCACAGAACCCGCCCCCGCGTGTCACAATTGACTCGACGTAGGGAACGCGGTCGCCCGCCGCATCCGTCGGTTCCTGCGGACTCTCTCGCTCGAAGGAGTGCGTGCGGTCCTCAGTGCGTCGAGTCAGCGTCGTCCTTTGCATGCTCTTCCTGTCCGCCGTCGCCGGGGTACTCGGCGGGAGCGGCCGTAGCCGGGTCGTCACGCCGCTCTCGCTGATCGCGTTGGTCGTCCCGGCCAACGCTCGGGCGCTCGAAACGACCGACGAAGCCGTTCGCGGGATCGCCGCGATCATCTCGTCACGCCTGGGCCTCGTGGTCCCGGACCATCTGACGGTTCACGTCTACGGCGGGCGTCTGGCGTTCGAGCAGGGCCTCATCCGGGACGCCCGAGTCTCGCCCGTCCTCGCCGCGGAGCTGAGTGACTTCGCGATCGGCGTCGTCACGCGCGGGCAGGTGCTCCTCTACGACAGGCCCCGCGACCGGAGCGATCGTGAATGGCTACGTCTCGTCGCCCACGAGCTCACCCATGTGGCGCAGATCGAGCTTGCCGGCGGGGAAGGCCGAGGAGAGCAGTGGCTGGCGGAGGGCATGGCGGAATGGGTCGCCTACTCCACCCTCGAGCATCTCGGCCTCGACTCGCTGGGGCGCCGACGCATGGCGGCGACGTCGGGTCTTCGTCACCACGCGACGCTGCTCGAGGGCGGACTCGATCTCGAGGCACGCGGCACCTCTCGGGGCTTCACGGCCTGGCGCGCGCGCGAGGGCGGGTCGACGACCTATCAGCTCGCATTTCTCATGGCCGACTATCTGATCGAGCAGCGGGGATTCGACCCGATGAAGGCGTATTTCGCGTCCTTCAAGGATTCGACGGACCGCCGGGCGAACTTCGATCGCGCCTTCGGTGAAACGATCGCTGACTTCGAGACCGACGTGCTCGCCTACTTGAGGGCGTCTGCGGCCCTCTAAGACTTCGAGGCGGCTGATCCCGTCTCGTCGTCGCCCTCACCGCGAAGCTTGCGGTAAAAGGACGCCAGGCTGATCCCCAGCAGGCGGGCCGCCTTGCGCTTGTCGGACTGAGTTGCCGCGAGCACGTCCATCAGGTGCTGGCGCTCGAACCGACGCACGGCGCCGCGAAGATCCTGGGGCGGGATCCCGCCGGCGGCCCCCTGATCGGATGACAGATCGCGCATCGAGATCAGCTCGCCGCGGCCGAGGACCATGGCCCGCTCGAGGACGTTCTCGAGCTCGCGGACGTTGCCCTTCCACGGCCGGCCGATGAGCGACCAGAGCGCGTCCCGCTCGACGCCGAGACAGCGCGCGTCGAGCTTCGCGTTGAGCCGCTCGACGAGGTGATCGACCAGCACCGGGATGTCGCCCCGCCGCTCGCGGAGCGGCGGCACGGTGAGGTGCACGACATTGAGCCGGTAGAAGAGATCCTCGCGGAATCGTCCGGCCTCGACCTCGCGCTCGAGGTCGCGGTTCGTGCTCGCGATGATCCGGGCGTCCGCCGGCACCGACTTGGTCCCGCCGACCGGCAGGACGCATTTCTCCTCGATGACCCGGAGAAGCTTGACCTGGAGCTGCAGGGGCATCTCGCCGATCTCGTCCAGGAACAGCGTGCCGTGGCTCGCCGTCGCGAACAGGCCGGGATTCGCCTGCACGGCGGTCGTGAAGGCGCCGCGGAGGTGACCGAAGAGCTGGCTCTCGAGCAGAGCCTCGGGGATCGCGCCGCAATTGACGGGAACGAAGCCTCCGTCGTGGCGCGCGCTGGCCGCGTGCACGGCGCGGGCGACCAGCTCCTTTCCGACGCCGCTCTCGCCCGTCACCAGCACGTTGCTCGACGTGCGCGCCGCCAGCGCGATCTGCTCGCGCACGGCCCGGATCGCGTCGCTTTCCCCCACCAGCGTGTGGCCGGCCGCGGGTGGTTGCACCGCCCGCCGCACGAGCCCGTCCTTCGAGATCGCCTCCCGATACTGGAGCAGGCGCTGCACTCGCTCCTTGAGAACGTCGATCGAGAACGGCTTTTCGAGGTAGTCGCACGCCCCGCGACGAAGGGCGGTGATCGCCGTCTCGAGCGCGGCGTACGCGGTCATCACGATGACCGACGCCCGCGGATTCAACACCCGCGAGCGCTCGAGCAGATCGAGCCCGTTGAGCCCGGGCATCACGATGTCGGTGACGATGACGTCGAAGTCCTGCTCCTCGAAGCGCGTCAGGGCCTCCTCGCCGCTTGCCGCCGTCGCGACGCTATAGCCCTCGGCCGCCAGGGACCAGGTCAGGATGTCCTGGATCGCGGGCTCGTCGTCTACTACGAGGATTGACGCGGTTGCCACGTGGGTCACCTTCAGTCTCAACGCCGCAGCTGATGCTGCGGGACATCCGGTCCTGGCGGGCACGTCCCACCCGACGGGGCCGAGCACACCTCGTGAGGCACCGAACACAGATGCTCTGCTCGGGCGGACTCTAACACAGTAGCCCGCCCCGTCACCATCGTTCAAGGGGCGGAACGTGAAAATATATCAACTGCGATGAGAAGTTGTCAGATCCCGGACAGTGCAGGATTTGCCCTGTGGTGAAAAACGATGCAGTCGCGAATCGGTCCGCTCCAAAACCTGAAGAAAACCTGAAGCTTTGGCCCGGCGGTGTCCGAATCTGAGCACCGCCCAAGTCTGGCCGGCGCGTCAGGACGTCGTCAGGCCGCGCCGCGCGAGCTCGCCTTCGAGATCGAGCTCGGTCGTCCTGATCGAGACGCCGCCGGGCACCGTCCAGAAGATCTCGAACTCGAGCCCGTCAGGATCCTTCGCGTACAGGGAGAGGCTGACGCCGTGGTTGGACGAGCCGACGAGCGCGCCCGCGTCGATGAGCCGCTGACGCGCCCGCGCCAGGTCGGTGAGGTCGCCGACTTCCCACGCCGAGTGGTACATGCGCGCCACGCGCTCATCGGGCCGCGAGACACCGGTCTGCTCGAACAGGCCGAGATGATGGTCGTCGGCGGTGCCGGGGATGGTGAGGAAGGCCGCGTTGGGATAGCGTCGCTTCACCTCGAAGCCGACGACATCACAGTAGAAGCGCACGCTGCGCTCGACGTTCGACACCCACAGGACCAGGTGCTGCAGTCGCTTGAGGCCCGTTCCGGTCGTCGTGGCGCTTATCGCCCTGGCTCCGACGGGTAGTCGACGCTGACCGTGATGGCCACGCAGGCGATGAGTGTGTCGGAGCCCGCGCGGAGACCGCCGGTGACGGCGCGGACGGTCACTTCGCCGTGCGGGAGCTCGCGACGGACGACGTCGAGCTTGACCGAGTCCGGATCGGGTACGCCGACGGTCACGTCGACCAGCATTCGCCCGCCGCGCTCGCGGACTTCCTGAAAGAGGGGCAGGCTCGAGTGCCGGATCGCGTCCGACACCGCGCGACAGGCCGCCTTGGTGGCATCGCGCCCGTGCACGTCGACACCCATCCCGAACTCGTGAACTTGCGGCTTTGGGCTCACCGGTCACCTCCGCGCGATCTGGTCACCGCCACGCCGCCGGCGTCCGCTACTCGCTCGTTCCCATCCGCGTGGTCTCGACGAACTGCTCGGTCGCGTCGTCGATGGCCCGACCGGAGCGGCCACGCGCATTCAGCACGTACAGCTTGTTAGGATCGATCGTCGCCTTCGGCGGCGGCGGCAGCTTCATCTCGTAGGTGACCGGACGGCTGTGGTCGGCGAGCATCAGCGTCGGATCGTACACCGAGCTGAACTTCCAGAGGCTCCGGGCGAAGTTCGTCTGCCCCCGCGCGAGCTGTCCGGCGACGGTCGAGATGAGACCCTTGAACGCGGCCCACCCGAGGTGCTTGGTGGCGAGCACCCGCTGGGTCTTGATCAGCTCCGCGTAGAACTCGGGCAGCGACAGCTTGGTCGGCAGGACGGCGTGCTGGATGTCGTAGAGGCGATAGTCGCGCGTGTGGACCCGACGCGCCTCCGTGTGCCACGTCTCGGTGCCCGGGTAGGGCGTGTTGACCGAGATGTTCACGATCTCGGGAATCTCCAGGCACCACTGGCGGACCACCGCGAACCGCTCGCGGTCCCACTCGGGATCGGCGATCAGGTTGATGGCGACCGTGATGCCGAGCGAGCGCGCGAACTCGAGGGCCTCGAAGGCTTTCCCGAGGGAAATCCGCTTGCGGTACTTGCGCAGGCCTTCCTCGTCGATGGCCTCGAGCCCGAGGAACATGTACTGGAGCCCGAGACGCGTCCAGAACTTGAAGACCTCGCGGTTGCGCAGAAGCACGTCGCCGCGCGTCTCGAGATAGTACTTCTTGCGGATCCCGCGGCGCGCGATGGCCTCGCCGATCTCGAAGCCGTGCTTGGCCTGCACGAAAGCCACGTCGTCGACGATGAACACGCCGGGCTCCTTGAAGGAGGCCAGATCGTCGACCGCCCGCTCCGGGCTGACCACGCGGTAGCTCCGGCCGTAGAACGTCCACGCGCTGCAGAACGAGCAGTCCCAGGGGCAGCCGCGGGCGAACTCGATCGACGCGCACGGATCGAGGGTGCCGATGAAGTACCGCCGCCGGTGGCGCAGCAGATCGCGCGCCGGCATGAGCGTGTCGAGATTGTCGACCAGGCCCGGCGGCGGCCCCTCGCCGTCGAGGGTGACGGCGCCCGGCACCTTCGCGATCGCGCGGCGATCGTGCTCGATGGCCTCGAAGAGCTCGGCCATCGAGGCTTCGCCCTCGCCCTTCAGGATGCAATCGATGGCGCCGCCGGCGTGCTCGAGGAATTCCTGCGCGATGAACGACGCGCTGTGGCCGCCCACGAACACGAAGGTGTCGGGGCGCCGCGCGCGAGTCAGCTTCGCGAGATCGACGATCTCCGGAACGTTCGCCAGATAGTTGCAGGAGAAGGCCACCACGTCCGGCTGCCACTCGTCGAGGAGCCGCAGGTAGTCCTTGTGCGTCTCGGCCTGCAGATCGATCAGCTGCACCTGGTGGCCGGCGCGGCGAACGGCCGCGGCGACCAGCTCGAGCCCCAGGGGCTCGAGCCGCAAATAGATCTTCGTGTACATCAGTGGACCGGGATGAACGGCTAGAAATCGAATGGCTCGGGCCTCCAGTACGCCTATTGTCCCTCGTTAGACAAGCGAATGCTCGGAAAGACTACGCGCGGATGGCGCCGGGCCGCCCATCTTCGACCACGAACGTCGCCAGGGTGTCGACCTCCGCGCTCGGCCGCGTGACGCTGCGTACCGTCCTCAGGTCGGCGCGCAGCCGCTCGCGCGTGATCTCCATGCGCACGTAGCCCCGCCGGGTACCGTTGCCGAGACGAATATGGGGATTGTCGGCCAGCAGCGCGTCGACCTCCGCCTGCGGGCGCCGGAACTGGGACGTGATGGACGTGCCGACGAACTCGGTGGCCACGACCGGCGAGCGCGGGTCGTCGAAGTCGGGCTTGAGGTCGGTCACCCAGAACGAATGCACGTCGCCACCCAGCACGACCGGATTCGCGGGCTTTCGCTGGCCGATGTACTCGAGCAGGCGACGGCGGGCCGCCGGGTAGCCGTCCCATCCGTCGGTCCAGAACTTCTGGCCCGGGCCGGGCTTCCGATCGAGTTGGGCCATCAGGGTTTGCTGGGCGATGACGTTCCAGCGAGCGGTCGAGCGGCCGAGGCCGTCCATGAGCCAGCGCTCCTGCGGGTCGCCGAACATGGTGATGCGTGGATCGAGCCGCTCCTGGCAGTCCTCGACGACGTTCGCGCCGCCGCGGCCCGGCGCGGCGCACGGCTGGTGCGATCGATGCTGGCGGTCGTCGACCAGGATGATGTCCGCGAGGCGGCCGAACCCGACGCGGGTGTAGATCCGCATGTGGGGCCCCTGCGGCACCATCTGGCTCGGGAGCGGCATGTGCTCGTAGTAGGCCCTGTACGCGGCGGCGCGGCGCTGCAGAAACCACTCCGGCGGATCGAGATGCTCCGAGCGGTCGTTGGCGTAGTCGTTCTGGACCTCGTGGTCGTCCCAGGTGCAGAGCCACGGGTAGGTCGCGTGCGCCGCCTGGAGGTCGGGGTCGCTCTTGTACAGCGCGTGCCGGATCCGGTATTCGTCGAGCGTCTTCGGCTCCGGCGCGCCGTGCGCCCGGACGAGGTTCGCGCCCCACGAGGATTCGTAGATGTAGTCGCCGACGTGGATGATCAGGTCGAGGTCGTCCTTGAGCATGTGGCGATACGCGACGAAGTAGCCCTGCTCGTATTGCTGGCAGGAGGCGAAGGCGAAGCGGAGGCGGTCGCTGTCGGCGTTCGCGGCCGGCGCTGTCCGCGTGCGGCCGATGCCGCTTACCTCGCCGCCCACGCGGAAGCGGTACCAGTACCACCGGGCGGGCTCGAGCTGATCGACCTCGACGTGGACCGCGTGCGCCCCCGCCGGCGTCGCGCTCGCGATACCCCGCCGGACTACCTGGCCCATGCGATCGTCGGTCGCCACCTCCCACTCGACGGGGATTGCATCGAGCGGCATGCCGCCGCCGGGCGCCGAGGGCGTTGGAGCCAGGCGGGTCCAGAGAACCACTCCGTTCGGCGAGGGATAGCCGGAGGCCACGCCGAGTGTGAACGGCGGCCCCGCGAGCCTGGGCTGAGCGCCCGCGCGCCGGATTGGAGCTGGAGCGAGGGATGAGCCGCCCAGCGCAAGCGCGCCGGCCAGAAACCGACGGCGGCCGACACGCCAGGCCGCTGATTCCGTCCCGGACGACCGAAGCGACGCCACGACGAGCGAAGAATAGACGTCTCGCGGCCGGAGAACAAGAAACTCGTTCAGCGAGACGACGGGGCGTCCCGGATGGACGCCCCGTCACGCGAGGTCAGCTGCGCACGTAGACCGTCTTCATGGCGCGGTCGCCATGCAGGCCTTGCATCGTGGTGTCGATCGTCAAGGTCCGGCCGTCCGGCGAAAGCGTCCAGACGGACTGCCGGGACATCGTGCGGTCGCCCGCCTCGCTCTTCTTCACGTGCACGCGCGTGAAGACCAGCCGATCGCCCTCGAAGGCCGCGCGGGTCACGACCTCGCCGCGGTAGCCACGGCGGGTCTGGTCGGTCCCGTCCGTGACGTAGGTGTCGGTCATGGAGCGCTCGCGGGTACCCGTCGTCATGATCCGGGTGACCTTCAGCGTGGTGCCGTGCTGGTCAACCACCAGCTTGACGTCGGGCGGCTGCGGAGGCTGCGCCTGCGGGTCGGGCTGGCTCCGGGCCTCGTGCTTGGGAAACTGGCTCTGCGCGCGGTCGAGCGTCCAGGCGCCCGTGAACTGCGGCTCTGCCTGGGCGGCGCCCGCGCCGATCCCGAGCAGGAGCATTGTCATTGTGGCGATGGTGCGTTTGAAACCTGTCATGAGCCTCCTCCTTGGCGAATGTTCTGCTCCGTTCGACGGCGCCACCCTCCCCCTTGTTTACGCGGGGGCACCCGGTATTCTGTTGCGCGCCGAGAGGCGCCGGTGGCGCCCCGGGGAGGGCGCGCGCACATGGAAGCCTGGACGGGCGGACGAGCCGTCGTCGAGATGCTGAAGGTCGAGGGCGTCAAGCACGTATTCGGAATCGTCGGATCGACGTTTCTGGACGTGCTCGACCGGCTCTACGACGATTCGAGCGTCGAGTACATCAACGTCCGCCACTCGGCCGGCCCGAGGCTCCGGTGATCGCCGTCCACGGGGACGGCGGATTCTTGATGAACTCCCAGGAGATCGAGACCGCCGTCAGACACAACATCGGAGTCGTCACGATCGTCATGAACAACAATTGCTGGGGATCGGAGAAGGCGTACCAGAAGCACTTCTACGAGAGCCGCTTCATCGGCTGCGACATCGGCAACCCGCGCTACGACCAGCTGGCCAGACTCTTCGGCGCCGCCGGCTACTACGTCGAGCGTCCCGATCAGGTCGGCGATGCCGTCAAGGCCGCGCTGGCGGCGGGCGCCCCCGCCATCATCGAGATCCCGATCGACCCTGACGAATTCCCGACTCCGGCCGCCGCGGTCCGTCGCCCCGACTGAGACAACGCGATCGCTCCACGCGGCCGTCTACGGGCTATCGATCCGGAGAGCTACTCGTAGCGGCTGATGTGCAGATGCACGCCGTGACTGGACGCCGGTTCGACGGTGACCTCGCCGGTGCCGCGCAGGAGAGCCGTGCCGGCGCGGTCGAACGCGGCGGTCAGCCCCGGGAAATCTTCGGCGACCATCGAGAGCGCCACCAGCCCCTCGGTGCCGCCCACCTCCTCGGCGGGAACGACCAGCAGCGCGCCGCGGCCGACGGCCAGCATGGTGCGCGGGCCGCCGTTCATCGCGACCTCTTCGAGGCCGAAGAGTGACCGGAGCCGATCGCTCGAGCGCTTGACGTCGGATGCGCCGATCACGAGGCGCTTGAGCCGGAGCGGGGCCGCCGGCTCGGTCGCGGCCCCCGACGGCGTCGCCAGCTCCACGAGCACACCACCGCACGCCTTGGGGTGGACGAACGCGATCTGTCCGGCCAGACCGGAACGCGGGGTCGGATCGAGCAGGTCGACGCGCATCTCCGTGAGCGAGGTCAGCGTCTTGACGATGTCGGGCGTGTCGAAGCAGAGGTGGTGGAGTCCCTCGCCCCGCCGGGCCAGAAAGCGTCCCACGCCCGACGACGAATCGAGCGGCTCGAGGAGCTCGATCTCGGTCTCACCGGCGCCGAGCAGTGCGGCTCGCACCTGCTGGTCCGGAATCGTCGCCTCCTTGAGGAGGGGCAGCCCCAGCGTGTCACGGTAGAAGCGATACGCGTCCGCCAGCCGATTCACGACGATGCCGACGTGGTGAATTCGCCGCATCACGCTCAATTCCCCCTCAGCGTACGAAGGCGCGCCACACGAGACTTCCAGCGGGACGATGGCAGCGACAGCCGGCAGGCCGAGCACGGAGGCTACAGGTGGAGTCACGCTCGAGCGTGATCACGGGATCACCCTACCCGAGCCGCTTCGTCTTCGCAATGTTTTGCGATCCCCGGCGGTTGCGGCGGGGAGGCCGGCGACTAGCCGGCGGCCGCGCTGAAGAGCCGCTGGAACTGCTCCCATGCCATCGGGGGCATCGCGCCGACCTTCGTGTTCTCCTCGACGTGACCCGCCGACTTCATGCCGACGAGCGCCGTGCCGATACCCGGCGTCGAGCGTACGAACTGAAGCGCCCGCTGCGCGTCGCTCGTCAGCCCCGGGATGTACTCGGTGATCATCGGCGGCAGGTTGCGCGTCAGCTGGCCCTGATGGACCGAGGCCGAAGCCATCACGAAGATGCCGAGCTGGCGGGCCGCCTCGAGCACGGGCACGGTACGATCCTTCACGCGCTGGTTGGCGCGCGTGAACGCTTCGGGCATCCCGAGGTTGTAGGGCAGCTGGATGACTTCGAAGTGATGGTCCTTGCCGCCCACCTCGCTCGCGATGGCGACGAGCTCGGCGAGGGACAGGTAGTCGGCGGCGCTCGGGTCGGCACGGAGCCCGGTCCAGGTCGCGGTGCCGTAGCGCGCGATACAGCCGTCGGACACCGCCGTCTCCAGAGCCTCGAAGGCGGCGCGGAGGCGGCGCTCGAACTCCACCCGGTCCACCTCGCCGAACTGGGTCTCGGGATTGTGGAGATAGTAGATGTCGAGCGTTTCGAGCCCGAGGTTGGTCCGGCTGCGATCGATCTGGTCGCGCAGGTAGCGCGGGGTCATGCAGTGGGCGCCGCCCGCCACCTCGCCCGGCTTGATGATCCCGGTCTCGAGATACGTCGCCGAGAAGTAGCCGCGCGGATCGCGCGGCACGGCTCCGTCGAACGGAATGAAGCCGCCCTTGGTGGCCACGACGACCTCGTCCCGGCCCACCACGCCTCGGCCAATCGCCGTGGCGAGCGCCGTCCGGATCGCCCGCTCGCTGCGCTGATGGCGATAGTTCACCGCCGTGTCGAGCACGTTCACCCCGAGCTCCAGCGAGCGGAGCACGGCGTCCTGGTACAGCACGTCGGTCGCGCCGTCCTCGGGGCCGAGGTACGTGCCGAGCCCCAGCGTCGAGAGCAGCGGCCCGCGGGTCAGCTCGCGAAAATTGCCATCGGCCAGCCGTCCCTTGAATCGCTCCGTGTAGCGCCGCGTGGCCTCGAGGGTCGCGCGTCCGGTCGTCAGCTTCGCCATCGCGTCACCGCCCCACGACTGTCTTACCGCGCGACGCGGAACGAGAAGCGCCCGCTCACGACGTGACCGTCCGTCGAGAGGACCCGCCACTCGACGCGCCAGGCGCCGGGGTCCAGGGACGGCACCGTGGCCGTCAGGCGATCGGCGGGCCCGTCCGCCAGCATGGCGAGGGGCCGCACACCGCCGCGCTCGTCGAGCAGGCGGATCGTCGAGAGCTTCTTCTCGATGCGGTTGTTGAAGCGCAGGGAGATTTCCGGGGGTGGGGCGGCGAGCAGCGCGTCGGCCGCGGGCGCTGATTCAAGGAGCAGCGAGTGCGCGCGGGCGCTACTCGCGAGCGCCAGCAACAGGATGCCGGCGGCCACGATGCCGGCGCGCATCAGCGCCAGTCGTCGAGCACGAAATCGGCGGGATCCTCGTAGTCCTCCTGCTTGCCTCGCTGCATCCGGATCATGGTGAAGTCGACCTGGTATCCGCATTGGACGAGGATGTTGTACGCGGTCCAGTAGCGAGCATACACGGGCAGGATCACCCGCTGTACGCCGAGCTCCTGCCCGAGACCCTCGAGGGCGGTGACGAAGTGCTCGAGGTACTCTGGCTTGCGGTGCGGCGGGTCGATCGCGAGGAACTTCACGTAGAGGGCGCCGGCCGGCGCTTCGCTCACGCCGGGCGCGTGGCAGATCGCGAAGCCGATGAGATCGCGGCCGCGCTCCAGCAGCACCGTGTCGCCCAGGGCCAGGCCGTCGACGATCTCGATCTCCTTCGCGAGGTCCATGCCCCGGCAGATCGCGTTGGTGATGCGATGAATCCGCGCCAGCGCCGCCTTCTTCTTCGCCTCCTCGAGCGTCGAGAACCGGCGCGCCGCGAGGGGGGTCTTGCCGGGCTTGGGCGCCGCCGGCACCCGGGCCGCCCCGCGGTCGATCGTGCGGCTCATGATGGCGGTCAGGTGCTTCGGCCGGTAGCCGAACTTGTGGTAGAGGTACAGATGCTTGGAGCTCGTCGGGTACGTGACGCAGCCGTGCAGAGTCGCCTTGTTCTCGTCGAAGAAATCCTGGGCCGCGCGGATGAGCTGCTGGCCGATCGTCTGGTTGTGATAGTTCGTCAGCACCGCCACCGGCCCCAGCACCCCGACCGTGCCCCACGTCACCGCGAGCGCGGCGCCCACGATCTTCGAGCCGTCCTCCTCGGCCACGAAGCAGCCCCACGGCTCCATGAGCCAGCGATGGTGCACGTACTGCGCGCCGCCGAACGCCTGCCGGGGTCGGGTGCCGAGCTGGCGCTCCAGGAAGTCGCCGAAGGTCTGCTCCATGACGTCGCGGATCTTCGCCAGGTCGCCCTTGCGGACCCGGCGAATCTGAACTTTGGGTAGTCGGCCCTGCGGATCGAGTCCGGCGCGATCGACCGTGGCCCTCACCGCGAGAGGCCCGCGAAGTCTTCCAGAAGCGTGATCACTCCAGAGTGGTCGAGGCCCCCGCGCCCGCGCACGCGCAGGGCGCTGAACAGCTCCTGGACCACCGCGGTCGTGGGCAGCGGCACGCCGAGGGCGCGCGCCGACTCCATGATGAGACCCAGATCCTTGAAGTGCAGGTCGATCTTGAAGCCGGGATTGTAGGCGTCGGCGAGGTAGTTGGGCTTCTTCTGATCGAGACACTTCGAGCCGGCGAGCCCGCCGGCGAGCGCGGTCAGCGTCAACTCGCGGTCGAGCCCGGCCTTCTTCGCGAGCGTCAGCGCCTCGGCGAGCGCCGTCAGGTTGACGGCGACGATGATCTGGTTCGCGAGCTTCGTGAAGCCGCCGAAGCCGAGCGGTCCGAGGTGCGTGATGGTCTTGCCCATCGCCTGGAAGATCGGCAGCACGGCGTCGAAGACCGCCTTGTCGCCGCCGACCATGATCGAGAGCGCTCCGTCGACCGCCCCCTTCTCGCCGCCCGACACCGGCGCGTCGAGCATCTTCACGGATTTCGCGGCGAGCGCCTCGCCGACCTTCTTGGAGACGATCGGCGAGATCGTGGACATGTCCACGAACAGAAGACCGGGGCGCGCGCCCTCGATGATGCCGTCGCGACCGAGCGCCACCAGCTCGACCTCCGGTGAGTTGGGGAGCATCGTGATGAGCACGTCCGACTGCGCGGCGACGTCCTGTGGAGAGCTGCCGACCTTGGCTCCGGCGCGAGCGATCTCGTCGACCGGCCCTCGACTCCTACTGTGCACGACGAGGGGGTATCCGGCCTTCAATAGGTTCTTGGCCATCGGGCGCCCCATGATGCCGAGTCCAATAAATCCAATCACTTGCGCCATGGGTCCCCCGGTCGCTTGCATATGAGATGAAGTGCCAATAAATAACACACCGGCGAGGAGGGGGTCAAGCGAGCGGCGCGCACAGGCGCCGGAACGGTCGGATCAGACCGGGCCCGGGAGGGCCCGATCTGCTTGAAACTCTACGCCTTCTTGCCCCAGAGGTCCCTGGCCAGCCAGTCGAGCCCGAGGCCCTTGAGGGTCTTCGGCCAGGGCCTGCCGCTCTTGCGGTCGAAGCCGACCTCGCTGTACCAGGTATCGAGCATCTTCTCCCACTGCGCGCGGATGGCCTGACCCTTCGCGGGCCCGTCCACAGGCGTCGAGCCGTAGCGCGCCGAGGGATATTCGAGCGCGCCGGTGTGACCGCAGCGGAGCGCGGTCGCGCGGTTGATGGCGGCGGTGCGACGCCCGAACCGGAGCGCCTCCTCGACGGTGAAGTTCCAGCCGGTCGCCGCGGAGAGCGCGCGGCAGATGTACTCGAGCCGAACTCGCGACGTGAAGATGCAGATGCCGAGCGAGTCCTCGAAGCTCCGACGGCCGCGCAGCCCGGCGACGTACTTCGCCACCTGCTCGCCGTCGAACGGGTTGACCCGCGCCGGCTGCCCGATTTCGGTGGGGTGCACGGGGTTGCCCGTCTCCATCGTCGCGGTGGACGACGTGCACGTGTCGAGCATCTCCTCCCACCGCGCGCGGTGGTCGTGGCCGCGCGGTGTGGCGCCCTTCTCGATGTAGATCGCGCACTCCTTGGCGGCCCCGCCGAGCTTCTCGGCGGCCCGCTTGACGCCCTCGGCGAGGACATCGCCGAAGCCTTCGCGGCGGCTCACCATCCAGAGCAGACGGTGCGCGCCCTTGATATCGCCCCACTTGAGCTCGAAGCCGAGCTGCTCCCGGGTGATGTAGCCCTTCTCCTGGCACTCCATGACCCAGCCGCAGAGCCAGCCCCATTCGTTGACGTCCACGCAGGCCTTGTCACATTCGGTGTTGAGCCAGGCGACGCCGTCGCGGTCGGCCGCGCCGATCGCCCAGCCGCAACCCGACCAGCCCTCGTACTCGGGCTCGTCGACGATCTGCCCCTTCTGGGCGCCCTGACGGATCACCGACATGTGGCAGTGGTGCATGCCGCAGGCGTTGCACTGGTGGCCGCGATGGTCGAAGTTCTCGCGAAGCTTGGGCGCTTCCCACGCGCTCATGTCGGCGCCGGCGACGTTCGACGTCAGATTCGTCGTGTAGTTCTTGATCGGCAGGGCGCCCATCTTCGACAGGTTCACGACGCCCGGCAGCGTGCCGAACTCGTAGAGCGAGCGCGCCGACGGGTCCGTCTGGAGATCGTGGGACATGTCCTGCGCCGCCTGCATCAGACCGCGGGAATCGGCGGCGCGGAGCGCCTTCGTGCCCTTCACGATCGCGACCGCCTTGAGCCGCTTCTTGCCCATGACGGCGCCGCAGCCGTTCTTGGACGCGACGTGGCCGAAGTCGCCCTGAATGGCGGCGAAGCGCACGAGCTTCTCGCCGGCCGGGCCGATCGAGTAGACCGAGAGCTGATGGCCGGCGAGGCCGGTCTCGCGGTAGAGCGTGTTCTGCGTCTCCCACGTGTCGAGGCCGACCAGCGTTCGCGCGTCGCGCAGCTCGACGACGTCGTCGTTGATGTAGAGATAGACCCAGTCCTTCGACTGCCCCTGGATGATGATCGCGTCGTACCCGCAGTATTTCAGGTTGGTGCCGAAGAAGCCGTTGGCCTGGGTCGAGGTTGGGCCGTTGGTCCCGGGGCCGATGGTGCAGACGGTGAGGCCGCCCGTGCCCCATACCGGCAGACCGGCGAGAGGACCCGTCCCCAGGACCAGCCGGTTGTCGGGATGGTCCCAGGCCACGTTGCCCTTGCCGCCCTTCGTCGCCGTCTCGCGATAGAGGATCATCGCGCCGAGTCCGACGCCGCCGAGCAACTCGCGCATCGTCTCGGGCGCCCACGGCTCGGCCCGGCAGATGCGGCGCGAGAGATCGACGCGCAGCAAGTTGCCGGCGAAGCCGCCGGGGCGCGGGGTCGTCGCCGCGTTCGTCTTGGGGCGCTTGGGCGCGGTCACGGTTGCAGGAGTCATACGGCCACCGGGGTCTCCCCGGGCGCCTTCGACGGACGCCCCAGGATGGTTTCGGGAAGCAAGGCACTCGTCGTCTTGGTCGCGATGAAGGCCGGCTTGATGTCGAATGGGTTCGCCTTGAGGTAAGCCTTCCAGCGTCCGAGCCCGACGCCGGACTGGACGAGCCCCTTGAGCATGCCGACGTCGTTGGTGGTCCAGATGTCGCTCGAGGGGCCGAGGATGATCGCGCCGGTGAGTCGCTCGCCCCGCCAGAGGAGCTTGCGGTACGCGGGCCGGTCGGCTCTGACGCCGGCGGCCGTCTCGGCCTGCGCGTCGTCCCAGGCGCCGAACGACGCCACGTCGAGATGGCAGACCTCGACGATGTTAATGATGAGGCTGCCGCGGTACGACACGACCTTGCCGGCCATGTTGGCGCCGACGACACGGCCGTGCTCCTGCGCGGTCGGCTCGATCGCGTGCACCGCGTTCGCACCCGAGATCAGATCGCGACCCTCGGCCACATCCCCGGCCGCGTACACGTTCGGCACGCTCGAGCGCAGGTGATCGTCGACGACGATGCCCTGATTCATCCTCACGCCGGAGCCCTTGAGCCAGTCGAGATTCGTCCGGATGCCCGTCGCCATGATCACGACGTCGGCGACGAGATCGCCGCCGGTGGTGAAGCTGAGCCGCGGCCGGCCCTTCACGTCCGCGATCTTCGTGAGCCTCACCCCGGTACGCACCTTGACGCCGTGGCGCTTCAGCCACGCCTCGACGAGCCCGGCGCCGGTGTCGTCGATCATCCGCGGCAGGATGCGCGGCGCCACCTCGACGATCGTCAGCGTGGCGCCGAGGGCCAGGATGGAGTTGAGGATGGTGAACGCGATGAAGCCCGCGCCGACCATGACCACGTGACTGCCCGGGCGAATCTGCGCGATCACGCCGCGGGCCTGCTCGAGGGTCCAGAAGGAGTGGACGCCCGGGCCGTCGGCGCCCGGCACCGGCGCCCGCACCGCGGAGGAGCCGGTGGCGATCAGGCAGTCGTCGTACTCGACGGTCGTGCCGTCGTCGAGCGTGCACACGTTCGCCTTCGTGTCGAGCGCAGTGGCGCGCTTGCCCACTTGCGTCGTCACCCCCCACCCGGCGAGCACCTTCGGGGTGGCGGTGAAGACGTGTGACTCGGCGATCGAGCGGTCGAGGTAGTACGGCAGGACCATGCGCGAGTACGGCCGCTCGGCGCTCACCAGCGTGATGGTCGACCGCTCGGTCTCCTCCTCGCGGATGGTCCGGATGGCGTTCATCCCGGCGGTGCCGCCGCCGATGATCAGGTGTCGGGCGGCCATCAGCGTGCCCCGGCCAGAACCCGCGCGGTGCGCTCGCCCGCGAAGTCGCCGAGCCAGTCCCCGGTCGTGACGTCCTCGTAGGTGATGGCGGCCGTCGGGCACGCCTCGGCGCACGCCGGGGCGCCGCCGCAGAGATTGCACTTGAAGGCCTTGCGCGTCGCCGGATCGTAGAACATCGTCCCGTAGGGACAGGCGATCGTGCAGAGCTTGCAGCCGACGCACCGGTCGTCGAGCACGTCCTTGGCGCCGACGGCGCTGATGGTGATCGCGCCCACCGGACACGCGGTCATGCACCACCCTTCCGCGCACTGGGTGCAGGTGTAGGGCGCGTACGACGTGTGTCCCTCGAACGGGGAGACCCGGATCACGGACTTCGCGGGCTGGTATTCGCCCGTCTGCATGTAGGAGCACGCCAGCTCGCAACGGAGGCACCCCGTGCACTTCTCCGGGTGAATCTTGAGTACGCTCACTTCCTCTTCCTTTCGCCGCGCCGGTGCGTGCCGCGCTCCAGCCGGCTGATGAACTCGTCGAGCGGGATCGCCGCCATCGTCATGCCGGCGACGCCGCCGCGCGCGCCGAGCTCGACGGACACGCGCGAGATGGTGGCGTTGTCCGGCGCCTCGATGATGGTGACGAAATCGTAGGGGCCCAGGACCGCGTACTGCGCGATGACGCGCGCGCCCATGCGCTGCACGTCCGCGTTGACCTTCCGGATCCATCCGGGACGACCGCGCAGCACCTTGCGTCCCGACTCGGACAGCGTGCTCAGCATCACGTACGTCGACACGGCGAGCCTCCTCGGCCGTTCACGCGCTGGCGCAGCGGTCGGCAGTATATCAAACGGGCGCTTCGCGGCTTGATGCTCTCAGGAACATATACACCGACGAGAAATCCTTCCGGCCGAGACCGTGGGACGACGCGAGCCGGAGCGCCTGCTGCGCCGCCGGCGCCACCACGACCGGCACGCGCAGCTCGCGCGCGGCGTTGACGGCCAGCCCGAGATCCTTCGCCATCAGGTCCGTGGTGAAGCCCGGCGCGTAGTCGCGGCTCGACGGCGCCTTGCCGACGAGGCCCGGCACCGGATGCATGTGCTCCATGACCCAGGTGTTGCCCGACGATTTGGAGATGACGTCGGTCAGGACTTTCGGATCGACACCGAAGCCCTCGGCGATCCGGAACGCCTCGCTAACCGCGACGGCGGCGACGCCGGCGATCAGGTTGTTGCAGAGCTTGGCGACCTCGCCCGATCCCACCGGGCCGACGTGGATGATGTTGGCGCCCATCGCCGCCAGCACCGGGCGCGCCTCCTCGAAATCGCGCGCGTCGCCGCCCACCATGATCGCCAGTGTCCCGTCCTCGGCGCGCGGCACGCCGCCGGAGACGGGCGCGTCGAGAAAGCGCGCGCCGCGGGCCGTCACCGCGTTCGCGATCCGGCGCGAGACGCTCGGGTCGATCGTGGACATGTCGACGCACAGACGACCGCGGGCGACGCTCTCGAGGACTCCGCCGGCGCCGAGATACGCCGACTCGGCGTGCGACGACGAGGGCAGCATGGTGATCACCAGCTCGGCGTCGCGGGCGGCGGCCGCCGTCGATGCGGCGCGCGCGGCACCGGCCCGGACGGCGCCGTCCAGCGCCGGCTCGGCCACGTCGTACGCGCTCACGGTGTGGCCCTTCTTCACGAGGTTCGCGAGCATCGGCCGCCCCATGGCTCCGGTCCCGATGAATCCGATCTTCATGGACAGATCCTCCTTACACACGGGCTATGATCGCGGGGTGCCGCACGCCCGTCAAGCGTCCTGGACCGCCGGCGGCCTGCTCCTCATCGGGCTTGCCGCGATGTTGTGGGGCACGAGCGGGTCGGTGATGGTGGTGCTCGCCGATCGCGCGGCGGCGAGCCCGCTCCTGGTCGGTCTCGTGCGGATCTGGCTCGCCGCCATCCTGCTGCTGGTCGCGGCGTCGGTCGCCGGCGAGTCGCTCGCCGTCGCGCCGGGCGACCGCTGGCGCTGCGTCGCGATGGGCGCGTGCATGGCCGGCTACCAGGCCGCCTACTTCCCGGCCGTGACGCTCGCCGGAATCGTGATCGTGGCGCTCGTCGCGCTCTGCTCGGCGCCGCTCGTCATCGCCGCGCTCGCCCCGTGGCTCCTGGGCGAGCGCCTGACGACGCCGGTCCGCGTGGCGCTCGGCCTCGGCGTGATCGGCACCGCGCTCCTGGTGATCGCGCCGGCCGACCGATCCGATCCGCCGGCGCGCGTCGTCGGCGGCACGCTGCTCGCTCTCGTCGCCGGCCTCGCCTACGCGCTCTACGTGCTCACGGCCAAGGCGAGCCTCGCGCGGTCCGCGCCGCTGCCCCTGGCCGCGCTCACGTTCACGGTCGCCGCCCTTCTGCTGACACCGGCACTGGTCTGGATCCGCGCGCCGGTCTCCCAGCTGGCGCTGGGCTGGCCGTGGCTTCTCTATCTCGGCGGGGTCGCGACCGCGGGCGCCTACGCGATGTACACCATCGGGCTTCGCCACGTGCCGGCCTCGGTGGCCGGAGTCACGACGCTCCTCGAGCCCTTGACCGCGACGATTCTCGGCGTGGCGCTGTTCGGCGAGCGGCTGGGCGCGGGCGGCTGGCTCGGCGTCCTGCTGCTCCTCACCGCGCTCGGCCTCCTGATCGTCTATCGACGCTGATCGGTGGCCGGCGCCCGGCCCGCGTCTCAGAGCGGCCGGACCGGGCGCGACACCGCTCGGCTAAAGGTGCAGTTCGGGACGACCGCCGAGTGCTTGCCCGGACCTCCGGCGACGATCACCATCACGTCCTCCGGCGACGGCACCTGCGGGAGCAGCGCGTCGTCGTCGGTGACCGCGTGCATCCAGCGCGGCCAGTCCTGGATGCCCCACATCCCGCCGAGCTTCAGCGTGCGAAGCGGCAGCCGCGCGTGCTCGAAGATGAATCGCTGGACGTCGTCCCGGCCGAATCCGTCCTTCGCGATCGTCTGCGCGTGCTCCGGGCCCAGGACGATCAGGAGCTGACTCTGGGAGAAGTACCAGCCGACGTTCGACCCGAGCGAGACGGACGTGTCCGCCACCGTCGCGAGGATGCCGGCGGCGGTCGTCGACACGTGATCGTTCACGTTGTGCGGCGGCTCGCCGCCGAACACCGTCACGACGCTGGCCTCGTGCAGCGGGCCCCAGGGAGCGTCTCGGCGCTCGGCGATGCAGTAGGAGAACTTCGCGGGACTTCCCTGGGTCGCCATGTCGTGCCGGCCCGGCCAGGCGCCGCCGACATTCAGCAAGATGAGCCGGATTGCCCGGCCGATCGTCGCGTTGGCGCGAAAGCCCGGGCCGAAGCAGCCGCTGCCGGCGTGCACGCCGAGCTCGTCCGCGATCGGGCCGTGCACGATCAGGAGCGGCGCGACCGAATGCGTCGTCGCCTGGACGGCGTAGAGGTTGAACGAGGGATCGAGCATCGCCTCGACCGCGGCGACGATGAGCGGAAAGGCCGCCGGCTCGCAGCCCGCCATCACGGCGTTGACGGCGAGCTTCTCGAGCGTCACCCGGCGCCAGAGCGGGGGCATCACGCCGAGCGATCGGTCGGGCTGGGCGCCGCCGAGCATCACCCGCACGCGCTCCTCGGTCGGCGGGACGATCGGCAGCCCGTCGCACCACTGGCGCTCGCAGAAGGCAGCGAGGACGGCCTCGGGCGTGTCGGTGATTGCTATTGCGGCGTCGTCGAAACCGGCGCTGTTTGTTGTAGCGGGGTTTGTTGTCGCAGGGCTTGTTGTAGCGGGGTCCGTGAGGCCGCCTTGGATCGAGGGTGGCCTGAGAAGGGCGCGACCCGGCTCCGACACGCCCGGTCTACCCGTTACACCAGCGGTTGCCGTCGAGAGCAGCTTCGCCAGCTGGTCGACGGCTTGACGCGCCCGGCGCGTGACACCTTCGCGGCGCTCTCCCCCGAGCGGATGCTCGAGCACGACGAGCGGGAGGTCGGCGACGCCGAGGGCGCCGAGCTCGCTCAGCGCGAGTCCCTGGAAGACGGTTGTGGTGATGACGCCGGCGGGCGTCCCCGCCTTCGCCAGCTCGATGGCGTCGTGGAGACTCCACGACGTGCACGATCCTCAGTCGGCCGAGCCCGCGAAGACGACGTCGCAGTCCTTGGCCAGGCCGGCGACGATCTCCGGCGCGGCCGGCGTCGCCGCGTTCGCCTTGCGGCGCCGGATGACGGACTTGACGCCGTGCTCGGCGGAGAGCAGCGCGCCGATCTCGTCGGCGAGCAGATCGAAGTTCGCCTTCCGGTTGTCGAGGAAGCCGACGGTGAGGCCGGCCAGCGATCCGGGCAGTGGCGGGATGCTCGTGGTGTCGCCGCCGCCGACACCGATCGGGCTCAGAACGCGAATGAGTGTCATGAGGGTCTCCGTGTGATCCCTGTGGATCGGGCGAGGAGGCGCCCGAGGTTCTCGTGCAGCTCGGCGAGGACCGAGCGCTTGATGGAGACGGACACCGACTCCACCGGCTCGGGGCTACCCACGCGATGAATCACGAGCGTGCCGTCGAACTGTTCGGCGCGCTCGTCGGTGGCCGCCAGCCCTCTCAGCGTCAGAACTTCCCAGCTTTCCGCCATGGGGGCTATCTTAGCTCAATGGTCATCGCGCTCGACGTCGGGACGTCGTCTGTCCGCGCCGGGTTCTACGACGGAGCGGGTCGGGCGATCGCGGGGCGCTCGCACCAGGTGGCCCACGCGCCGACCTTCACGCCGGACGGCGGAGTCGAGCACGACGCGACACGTCTGCTGGAGGGGGTCGTCGCGTGTCTCGACGCGATCCACCCCAATCGGCCGCCCGAGGAGACCCGAGCGGTCGGCGTGGCGACATTCTGGCATGGACTCCTGGGTTTCGACGCCGGTGGGCATCCGATCACGCCCGTCTACATGTGGGCCGACACCCGGAGCGAGGGCGAAGCCCGGCTCCTCCGGGCCGCGCTGGACGACGAGGGGCTACACGCACGGACCGGCTGCCATCTTCACTCCTCGTACTGGCCGGCCAAGCTACGCTGGCTCGCGCGAGAGCGCCCGGCCGAGGTCCAGCGCGTCTCGCGGTGGGGCTCGTTTGGCGAGTTCCTCGAGCTCTCGCTGTTCGGCGACGCGACGACGAGCGTATCGATGGCCTCCGGCACCGGCCTCCTGGATCAGACCCACGTTCGCTGGGATCCGGAGGCGCTGGCGGCCGCCGAGCTCGAGGATCGCCACCTCTTTCGGATCGCCGCCCGCACCGAGGCGCGCCGCGGGCTGCGCGCGCCGTGGGCAAGACGGTGGCCGGCGCTCCGAACCGCAGGCTGGTTTCCCGCGATCGGCGACGGCGCGGCGAGCAACATCGGCTCCGACTGCGTCGACCCCGCGCGCGTTGCCCTCAACGTAGGCACGTCGGCGGCTCTCAGAGTGGTCACTCGCGACACCCTCACGCCGCCCCGTGGCCTCTGGCGCTACCGCGTGGACCGCACCCGATCAGTTGTCGGTGGCGCGACATCGGAGGGCGGCAACGTCTACGCGTGGTGCCGGGAGGTGCTGCGCCTCGGCAGCGACGACGAGCTCGAAGCCGCGCTCGCGGCGCTGGCGCCGGACGCGCACGGGCTCACGGTGCTGCCCCATCTGGCTGGCGAGCGATCGCCGGGATGGCGTGGCGGGCGGCGCGGAGCAATCAGCGGTCTCCGCCTCGACTCGACCGCGGTCGAGATCACGCGCGCGGCCCTCGAGGCCGTGGCGCTGCGGCTCGCGATGGTCTACGGACTCCTGGCCCCCTGCGCATCCGCCGACCACGCGGTGGTCGCCTCCGGCGGCGCGCTGGGCCGCTCGCGGGCCTGGACCCAGATCATCGCCGACGCCCTCGGCCACCCCGTGACATCGTCGGCGGAGCCGGAGGCGACGAGCCGAGGGGTCGCACTGCTCGCGCTCGAGGCACTCGGCGTTCTGCCCGACCTCGCCGCCGTCCGGCAGACGCTCGGAGAGACGTTCACGCCGGACCGTGCTCACCACGCGCGCTTCCGCGATGCGATCGAGCGGCAACGCCGCTTCGATGAGAGGATATGATTTGACCATGGCATCGGACGCCAACCTGACGGTGTGCGCTGACCCTGCCACCCTTGCCGAAACCGCGGCCCACCTGATCGTCGACGCGGCCACCGAGGCCGTGAGAGATCGGGGACGATTCCTCTTCTGTCTGGCCGGCGGTGAAACCCCGCGCGCCACGTACGCGCGCCTCGCGCTCCCGGCCTTCAGCGAGCGCGTGCGCTGGGATCGGACGTGGATCTTCTTCGGCGACGAGCGCGCCGTGCCGCCCGATCATCCCGAATCGAACTACCGGATGGCCCACGAAGCGCTGCTGTCGCGAGTCCCCGTCCCGGCGAGCCAGATCTTCCGCATGCGCGGCGAGCAGACCGACGCCGAAGGCGCGGCCGCCGCGTACGCGGCCGAGATCGCCGAGGCCATCGGCGCCAAGCGCGGCGAGCTTCCGCGCTTCGACATGGTGCTGCTGGGCCTGGGCATCGACGGTCACACCGCGTCCCTGTTCCCGGGCTCGCCCGTGCTCCGCGAGGTTTTTCGTACCGTCGCCGCCGTGCACGTCGCCGCCGCGCAGATCCCGCAGCGGCTGACGCTGACCTTCCCCGTCCTGAACGCGGCGGCGCGCGTCGTGTTCCTCGTCACGGGCCCGGAAAAGGCGAAGATCGTGCGGACCGTTCTGTCCGAGCACGGCGGACTGCCCGCCGCCCTCGTCCGGCCGACGGACGGCGAGCTCATCTGGCTCACCGATCGCGCGGCAGCCGCGCTCCACCCGGTGAGCCAGGCACGCTAGCGATGCCGCCCTTGACCGACGAGCCCTTCACGCTGGTCATCTTCGGCGCGTCGGGCGACCTGACGCGGCGCAAGCTCGTTCCCGCGCTCTGGAGCCTCTACGCCGGGCGGACGCTGCCCGAGCCGTTCACGATCATCGGCAGCGCGCGGAGCGAGGTCGGGCCCGACGAATTTCGCCTTCGCATGCGGGACGCCGTACGCGAGTTTGCGCGAACCCAGCCACCCTCGGCGAACGTCTGGGACCGCTTTGCCGCGTCGCTGTCATACGTGCCCGGCGATCCCGCCGATCCGGCGCTCTACACCCGGCTCGAGCACACGCTGAAGGACGTGGAAGGCGCCCGGCCCGGGCCCGCGAACCGGCTCTTCTATTTCGCGACACCCCCGAGTCTGTACGACACCATCGTCGCGAACCTCGGGGCTTCCGGGCTCGCGAATCCGCGCGGGGGCTGGACGCGCATCATCGTCGAGAAGCCCTTCGGGCACGACTACGCGAGCGCGCGCGCGCTCAACAGCCAGCTGGCCAGCGCGCTTCGCGAGGACCAGATCTACCGTATCGACCACTACCTCGGGAAGGAAACCGTCCAGAACCTGCTGGTTCTACGGTTCGCCAACGAGATCTTCGAGCCCCTGTGGAACCGCAGCCACGTGGCGGAGGTCCAGATCACCGTCGCCGAGACGATCGGCGTGGAGACGCGCGGCGCGTACTACGAGGAGGCCGGCGCGCTCCGCGACATGATGCAGAATCACCTGCTCCAGCTTCTGTGCCTCATCGCGATGGAGCCGCCGGTCACCTTCGACGCCGCGCCCGTTCACGACGAGAAGAACAAGGTGATGCACGCCATCCGTCCGCTCGACGCGCGCAAGATCGACGAGATCGCGCTGCGGGGTCAGTACGGCCCGGGCTTCGCCGGGGGCAAGCCGGTTCCGGGCTACCGCCAGGAGAAGGGCGTCGCGCCGGATTCGCGGACCGAGACCTACGCGGCGCTGCGGCTCACCGTCGACAACTGGCGCTGGGCGGGCGTGCCCTTCTATCTCCGGACGGGCAAGCGCCTGGCCAAGCGCGTGAGCGAGATCGCGATCCGCTTCCACCGCACGCCCCACATGATCTTCCATCGCGCCCCGTCGGGCGTGGAGCCGAACGAGCTCGTGATCCGCATCCAGCCCGACGAGGGCATGGCGCTGACGGTTGCGGCGAAAACACCTGGTCCAGATCTCAAGCTCGGCCCCGTGGGTCTGGACTTTCGTTACGGCGAGGTGTTCGGCGCCGAGCCGCCCGAGGCGTACGAGCGGCTCTTGCTCGACGCGGTGCACGGCGACTCGACGCTCTACGCGCGCGCCGACTGGGTGGAAAAGGCCTGGTCGCTTCTCGGTCCGGTGCTGGACACCTGGGCCCAGGCGTCGGCGCCGCCGCCCCATCTTTACGAAGCGGGATCCTGGGGACCGGCCGAAGCTGACGCGTTCATCGCGCGGGACGGGGGCGCCTGGAGACAGCCGTAATCAGCGGCCGGGGGCCGAGCCCCCGACCGGATCCAGAGGCGCCCGAGAAGCTCGGGCGTTAGCGGGTCGTCGTCGTGGCGTGCTGGAGAGAGCGGCTCGCCGTCAGCTCGACGAACGTGTACCACCAGCCGTCGATCAAGCGAACCTCCAGCGAGCTGCCGGCCTTCTCGTAGATCTGCGTGACGCCGTGGTCCGAGACGGAGGTGCTGCTGACGTGGCGCCAGCTGTTGGCCTCGAGCGTGGTCCGCATGGCCACGGCCAGGCTGTCGACTTCGAGGCGGCCCCGATACACGAGCCGCGCCGCCTTGACCGTCGGTGACTCGATGATGGTCGACTTGTCGGGCTGGTACGAGAGCCCCTTCGGAACCGGAATGTCTTCGAACTCACTCCGCACCGCTTTGGGAGGGGCGGAGGCGCACCCGGCCGTGAACAGGAGGACGAGGAGCGCTGTGACGAATCGTTGAATGCTCATGCTCGGAGCCTAGCAGGGCCGTCGAGCCGCCACAAAAGAAATTATGGGTGACGTACGACCGGTGGTGTCTCAGCCCAGGACGGAATACCCTCCGTCCACTGGGATGGCGGTGCCGGTGACGAAGTCCGAGGCGGCGCTGGCCAGGAACACCGCGACCCCCGCCATGTCCTCCATCGTGCCCCAGCGTCCGGCGGGCGTACGCCGGAGCACGTTGTCGTGCAGCTCCGTGACCTGGCGACGAGCCCCCCGGGTCAGCTCGGTGTCGATCCAGCCCGGGAGCACCGCGTTCACCTGGATGTTGTCCTTCGCCCACGCCGTCGCGAGCGACTTGGTCAGCTGGACCAGCCCGCCCTTGCTCGGACCGTAGGCCGGGGAAAACGAGACACCGAAGATCGACATCATCGAGCCGATGTTGATGATCTTGCCGCCACCGACCGCTTTCATCGGCGCGTAGGCGCCCCGGGAGCACAGAAACGCGCTGGTGAGGTTCGTGTCGAGGACGTGGTGCCAGTCGGCGAGGGTGTAGTCCTGGGGCTGCTTGCGCACGTTGGTCCCCGCGTTGTTGACGAGGATATCGAGGCGGCCGCACCGATCCTGCGTGGAGCGGATCAGCGCATTGACCGACGCCTCGTCGGCGACGTCGACGGCGATCGAGAGCGGCTGCCCGCCGAGCTTCTCGAGCTCGCGAACCGCGGCATCGGATTTCACCTGGTTCCGCGCCGCCACGACGACGCGCGCGCCCGCGCTCGCCAGGCCTCGAGCCATGCCGAGGCCGATGCCGCCGTTGCCACCGGTCACGATCGCGACTTTGCCCGAGAGATCGAACATCGGTTTCCTCCGGCCCCGATCTTACCCGAAGTCGTGGGACGGCACGTGATGGCCGAGCGCCGGAAGCCCTTGCGCCCGGGCCGCGCGCACCGAGATGACGCCGTCTTGCCGCTGCGCGATCCCGTCCACCAGGAGATAGGGCTCGGCCACCAGCGCGAGGCGATGGCGCGCGAAGATCGGCGGCGTCACGATCACGTTGGCGATCCCCGTCTCGTCCTCGAGCGAGAGAAAGACGAAGCCCTTCGCGGTGCCCGGCCGCTGGCGGACGATGACGCTGCCCGCCACCCGGACTCTGGCGCCGTCCTCCACGCCCGCGAGCTCGCGCGCGCTCAGCACGCCGGCGCGGCGGAGCGCCGTCCGGCGCAGCGCCATCGGGTGGCGGCCGAGCGTGACGCTCGTTCCGGCGTAGTCGGCGGCCAGGCGCTCGACGTCCGTCATCTCGCTCAACGGGCTGGGCTCGCGCGGCGGGTCCTCGAACAGCGGGCCGGGCGACGCCGTCGCCACCGTCCAGAGATTGGCCCGACGGGTCCCGCCGAAGGGCGCCAGGGCGCCGACGGCCGCGAGCGTCTCCAGCTCGTCGCGCTCGAGACGCGCGCGGCGGGCGAGATCGTGGACGGAGCCGAACGGCCGCGCGGCCCGCGCTGCGACGAGGGCGCGGGCGGCCCCCTCGCGGAGTCCCCTGACGTACCGCAATCCCAGCCGCACCGCCGGTTGACTCCAGCTCGCATCCAGTGACCGAGCGACCGCGTCGGTGGTTCCGGCGGGGCACGGGCGTGGCGAAGCCCGGGTGCCCGTGCCCTGTTCAATGGTGCACAGCCACTGCGAGCGCGTGACGTCGATGGGCCGGATGGAGAGGCCGTGGCGCTGCGCGTCCTTCACGATGGTCGCCGGATGATAGAAGCCCATCGGCTGGTTGTTGAGGAGCGCCGCGTAGAACGCCGCCGGATGGTGGACGCGCAGGTACGCGCTCGCGTACGCGAGCAGCGCGAAGCTCGAGGCGTGCGACTCCGGGAAGCCATACAGGGCGAACGCGGTGATGGCGTGGACGATCTCTTCGGCGGCGGCGCCGTGGATCCCCTGCCGCGCCATCCCCGCCCGCAGCTTCGTCTCGACCTCGGCCATGAGGCGCTCGCTCCGCTTGAAGCCGAACGCCCGCCGGAGCTCCTCGGCCTCCGTCGCCGTGAAGCCGGCCGTCACCATCGCCATCCGCAAGAGCTGCTCCTGGAACAGCGGCACGCCGAGGGTGCGGCGCAGGATCGGCTCGAGGCTCGGATGCGGATACGTCACGGGCTCGCGGCCGCGGCGGCGCCGGATGTAGGGATGCACCATGTCGCCGACGATCGGCCCCGGGCGGATGATCGCGACCTGCACGACGAGGTCGTAGAACCGCTCGGGCCGGACGCGCGGGAGCGTCGCCATCTGGGCGCGGCTCTCGACCTGGAACACGCCGATCGTGTCGGCCTCCTGCAGGCTCCGGTACACGGCCGGATCGTCCGGCGGCAGCCGCGCCAGATCCACCTCGCCGCCGGTCTCGCGCACGAGCGTCAGCGAGTCCTGGATCACCGACATCATTCCGAGCCCGAGCAGATCGACCTTCACGATGCCGAGCCCCGCGCAGTCGTCCTTGTCCCACTGGACGACGACCCGACCCGGCATGGTGGCGGGCTCGAGCGGCACGACGTCGTCGAGCCGGCCGGCGGCGATCACCATCCCGCCGGAGTGCTGGCCGAGATGACGCGGCAGATCCTGGATCCGCGTCCAGAGCGCGGCGAAGCGCCGGATGCGCGGAGCCGTCGGATCGCAGCCGGCCTCGGGCAGATGCTTCGTCAAGAGCTCCTCGGGATCCTGATAGCCCCACGTCGCGACGAGCCGGGCGAGCCGGTCCCGCATGTCGCGCGGAAGCCCGAGCGCCTGGCCGACCTCGCGCGCCGCGCTACGGCCCCGGTACGAGATCACGTTGGCGGTCATCCCGGCGCCGAGCCGGCCGTAACGGCGGTACACGTGCTGGATGACCGCTTCGCGCCGGTCACCACTCGGCAGATCGAGATCGATATCGGGCCACTCGTCGCGCGCCTCGCTCAAGAACCGCTCGAACAGGAGCTCCATGCCGACGGGATCCACCGCGGTGATCCCCAGCGCGTAGCAGACCGCGCTGTTGGCCGCCGAGCCGCGGCCTTGAACGAGGATGTCGTGGGTGCGGCAGTGCTCGACGATGTCCCACACGATCAGGAAATAGCCGGCGAGGTCGAGCCGGCCGATGAGATCGAGCTCGTGCGCGACCTGACGGCGCGCGCGGGCCGCCAGCGGCCCCGCGCCGTAGCGCGCCCGCACGCCGCGCTCGGTCAGCTCGCGGAGATGCCCGAGCGGCGTCTGGCCGGGGGGCAGCGGAAACTCGGGGAACCGATATCCGAGATCCTTCAGCGTGAACGCCAGCCGCATCGCCAGCTCGCCGGTGCTGGCCACGGCGTCGGGCAGATCCCGGAACAGCTCGGTCATCTCGGCGCTGCGCTTGAGCGAGCGCTCGCCGTTCGCCAGCAGGCGGCGGCCGGCGCGATCGAGATCGGTCTTCTCGCGAATGCACGTGAAGACGTCGGCGAGCGGCCGGCCTTCCGGACGCGCGAAGAGCGGCTGGTTGGAGGCGACGAGCGGCACCGGAACGGCGCGCGCGAGCGCCACCAGCCCCTGGAGGATCGCTTCCTGGTCACGGAGAAAATGGCGCTGGATCTCGACGAAGCAGCTCGACCGGCCGAACATCGCCACGAGGCGCGCCAGGGCTCGCCGGGCGCCGTCGACGTCGCCGGCCGCCAGGCGCAGCGCGAGCGGGCCGCGGGCACCCCCGGTGAGACACACGAGCCCCGCGGCGTACGGCTCGAGGTCGTCGAGCGCGATCGCCGCGGCGCCCTTCGGGGCCCCGAGCTTCATCCGCGTGATCAAGCGGCACAGGTTCTGATAACCCTCGCGGTCCTCGACGAGCAGCGGCAGACGCGAGCCGTCGGCCAGCGTGATCTCGCTGCCGACGATCGGCTTCACGCCGGCGTTCGCGGCGGCCCGGGTCAGCCGCGGTGCGCCGTAGACGCCGTCGCGATCGACCAGGGCCACCGCGGGCATCTCGAGTCGCGCCGCTTCGGCGGCGAACGCCTCCGGGTGCTCGGCGCCTTCGAGGAAGGAGAAGGCCGATTGCGCGTGGAGCTCGATGAACACGGTCAGTCGTAGAGGGCGTCGAGGTACCAGTGGCCCGTGAGCCGGTCGCGCGCGACGCGGCAGAGCGCGCCGTCGGACAGCACCACGTCCCACTCCTCGCGCGCCCACGCCTCGACGTCCCACCAGTCGCCCGACGCGCGCCACGGCCCCGCCCACGCGAGGACACGCCGCGCGTCCACGCGCGTCGGCCGCTCGCCCGCGGCCTCGACGTCGACACGCCGCGCCGGCCGCATCCGGCGGAGCGCGAGGCGATGCTCACCGCCGTCGGGGCGAGGAGAACGCCACGGCGGCCGGTGATCGAGCGGCGCGGGCTCGGTGGGCGGCGAGAACGCCAGCATCGTGAAGGCATCGGAGCGATGCGAGTCCACGAGCGCGGGCGAGCCGAGGTTGTCGGCGCCGACGAGGGCGGCCAGACGCGCGAGCACGGACACGAGGTCGCGCGGCGCGGGAGCGGGCGGCTGCCAGAGCCCTCCCTGCCCGGCCTGGGCCCGGATCGGATGCGCGCTCACCGCCACCCGCGTCACGGGGGCATCGGGGGGATGCGCTTCGAGATCGAGGACCATCAGGGTGAGCATCGGCTTGACCTCGACCACCGGATAGGCGAGCGACACGTCTCGCGCGTGGTGACCTCCGGAGGCGAGGCCCAGCCGGACCTCGAGCGCGTCGGCGGCGAGCGCCGCCGATGCGAGCCGTCTGCAGAGACGCTCCAGCACCGTCTCGAGCACGCCCGCGAGCACGCCGAGCGAATCGATCTCCCACTCGAGCCCCTGCGCTTCTTCCCAGAATGGAGGCGGAGTCCACGGCCGGAACGGATCGTGATCGAGGCCGAGTGCCAGATCGTGGGCGCGGAGCCCGGCGGGCCCGAGCCGCGTGGCGAGCCCCGCGCGCGGCAGCGCGGCCAGATCGCCGAGGGTCCGCACGCCCCATCGGGCGAGGGTCGCGGCGAGGTCCGGAGAAAGCGCGAGCGTCCCCAGAGGCGCTCCCGCGAGCCCCGCACGCTCGCGCCCCTCGGGAACCACCGTCACGGGACCTGACGCCCTCGCCGCCACCACCCGCGCGGCGGTACGGCTCGCCGCCAGCCCGATGCGGGCCGTGAGCCCAACGGCACGCGCCTGATGCACGAGGCGTCGCCCGATGGAAGGGGGGTCGCCGATGAGCCGCTCGAGGCCGACGGTATCGACGTAGACGAGCCCCGCGCCTCCGTCCTCGATCCGCGGCGACACGGCCAGCGCCGCTTCCAGCAGGGCGTGACGCGCCGACAGGACGTACTCCTCGATCAACGGTCGCGTCACCAGCATGGGGCAGCGGGCCCGCGCCTCCGCCTCCGTCATGCCCGGCCGCACACCCCGCGCGCGGGCCTCCGCGTTCGCCTCGACGATCATCGCGATCTTCGCCGTCGGGGCTCCTTCACGGCCGGCGCTCGGGTGGTCACCCCGGACATTGACGACGCCCAGCGGCTGCGCGCGCAGGGCGGGCTCGCACCGCTCGACGGCGGCCGCGTCGAAATGCTCGACGAGCACGCAGGCGAACCGGCTCACGCGGTCCACCAGAGCGATTCCCCAGGCTCCTCGCGGCGGGACCGGAGCACCCGGGTTCTCGTACGCACGCGCGCCAGTCGTGTGGGAACCGGCCCCGGACCGGCCCATTCGATCCCTTCCCGCAGCGTCTCGATCGCCAGCGCCGCGCTCGATCCCGTGAGCCGTCGGCGGCCGACGATCAGCAGAGCCACGTCCGTCCGCGGGCACTCGCTCGCCGAGATCGAGCGCGACCAGCGCGAACCCCGGGCAGCGAACGAGCATGTCGGCGGCGCGAAGCGCCACGCCTCGATCACTTCCGCATCGAACCCACAGAAGCCGGCGCAGATCGATCCCGGCCTGCGCCGCGGACCGCGGGTCGAACGTTTCCTCGGCATCGACGAGCGCGGCGGTCTCGCCCTGACCCACGACGTGGCTGAGGCAGGCCAGGAGGTAGCTCGTGCGGCCGGAGGAGGGCCTCCCGACGATCTCGGTGATCTCGCCTCGGATCGGAGCCACGCTCTCGCCCATGATAGAAAGCTAATCATGTGACGAGTATCAGGCAAGACGAAGATGTGGGGGAAGCGAGCGGAGGTCCCACTAGATAGAGGGGTTCAGCCTGGACGGACGCGATCAGCTAGAATGCGGGCCGAGGAGGCGTCTATGGAACTTCGCACCGTGAAAGCCGTCGTGACCGGGGGTGCCTCCGGGCTTGGACGAGCGACTGCCGAGCGGCTCGTCGCCGCGGGCGCGTCGGTCGCCCTGCTCGACCGTGCCGCCTCGGCGGGTGCCGACGCCGCGAAGGCCATGGGCCAGCGGGCCATCTTCACCCCCGCCGACGTGACGATCGGCGACGAGGTGAGCGCGGCTCTCCAGACTGCCGGCGACCGGCTCGGCGGCGTCAACGTCCTCGTGAACTGCGCCGGCTTCTGTGGGTTCGATGCGGAAGTGATCGAGGCGTGGCGCTTCGCGCCGCCGACATGCTCGTTCGTTGTCCGGGGTTCGCGCTGGTCGCGCTCGATCTCGGCGAGCGAGTGCCCCGCCTTCCGCCGACTCTGTCCTTCCGCCTGAAATTCGCCGTCCAGCGGACGGACGTGGCTCTGCTGATCGTCGGCCGCCGACGGCTCACGGGATCGAGCGCGGCGCTGGCGATCGAGACGCTGCGGGAAGGGATCGAATGGGCCGCTGCTCTCCACCCTGCCCGATCCGGTCCGTGTGTCGCTCGGCAAGCAGGTGCCCTTTCCCCAGCGGCTCGGCCGGCCCGCGGAATTCGCGGCGCTCGCGCTCCACATCATCGAGAACGCGATGCTGAACGGGGAGACGATCCGGCTCGACGGCGCCATCCGCATGCAGCCCCGCTGACGGCCGTCCGTGCCAGACGCCGAACGGCCGCAGCGCGCGAGGCCGGCCGTCAAGGGCACGCGCTCCCGCGTCGCCTTCAGAGGGTGGTCGCGTCTCTCGGGCCGGATCGTGGTGATGGATCACGGCAACGAGCGGCGACTCATGGTCCACGGTGAGATTCTCTCGATCTATCCGCTCAACGCCAACTGGCGACCGCTGCGACGCGAGTACTGGTGGAAGGCGCTCGAGGCCGTCCCGCTCCCGCCGCGGCCGGCCGTACTCCTGGTCGGACTCGGCGGCGGCACGCAGGTCCACCTGCTGTACCGGCTCTCGGACCCGCGATCCATCACGGTGATCGAGCGCGATCCGGTCATCGTGCGAATCGCTCGTCAGTGGTTCGGGCTGGATCGGGTCGGGAAGCTGGAGATGGTGTGCGCCGACGCCGAGACCGCCGTCGCCGGGCTCACGCGGACGGGGCGCCGGTTCGACTACGTGATGGAGGACGTCACGTACGGGGAGCCGCCGGAGGTTGCGCTGCCGAAGCTCCTGGCGATGGTGCCGCTGGTCACGCCGCTCGGATCGCTCGTCGTCAATCGCCACCGGCACGGCGATCCGCGGCCGCTCGCCCGCACGCTGCGCCTCTACTTCAACGAGGTCAGGCTGCGCCGGGTGCGGCGTACGGGCGAGAACACGCTGATCTGCTGCTCGCGCCCGCGGTTCAGCTCCTCGGGAGGCGCTTGAAGCGCAGGCGATGGGGGCGCTCGGCCTCGGCGCCGAGCCGCCGGCGGCGGTCGGCCTCGTAGTCGGCGTAGTTCCCCTCGAACCAGACCACCCGGCCTTCGTCCTCGAAGGCCAGCATGTGCGTCGCGATGCGGTCGAGGAACCACCGGTCGTGGCTGATCACAACGGCGCAGCCGGCGAACTCCAGGAGCGCGTCTTCGAGCGCGCGGAGCGTATCGACGTCGAGGTCGTTGGTCGGCTCGTCGAGAAGCAGGAGATTGCCGCCGCTCTTGAGCATCGTCGCCAGGTGCAGGCGGTTGCGCTCGCCTCCCGACAGCTCCGAGAGGCGCTTTTGCTGGTCGCTGCCCTTGAAGTTGAACGACGCGACGTAGCTGCGCGACTGCTGGGACCGGCCGCCGAGCGTCAGCGTCTCGGCGCCGCCGGAGATCGCTTCCCAGACGGTGCGCTGGCCGTCGAGGGCGTCGCGACTCTGGTCGACGTAGGCGAGCTTCACCGTCTCGCCGACCCGGAGCGCGCCGGCGTCGGGCTTCTCCTGCCCGACGATCATCCGGAAGAGCGTCGTCTTGCCGGCGCCGTTCGGGCCGATGACGCCGACGATCCCGCCGCGCGGCAGCTTGAACGAGAGCCCCTCGATCAGCGCCCGGTCCCCGTACGCCTTGCGGACGTCGTCCGCCTCGACGACCACGTCGCCGAGCCGCGGCCCGGGCGGGATGGCGATCTCGAGCGCCGCGGCGCGGTTCTCGAACGACTCGCTGAGCAGCGCGTCGTAGGCCTGCAGCCGCGCCTTGCTCTTGGCCTGCCGGGCGCGCGGCGCCATCTGGACCCACTCCAGCTCACGGGCCAGCGTGCGCTGGCGCGAGAGGTCGGCCTTTTCCTCCTGGGCGAGGCGCGCGCCCTTCTGCTCGAGCCAGGAGGAGTAGTTGCCTTCCCACGGGATGCCGTGCCCGCGATCGAGCTCGAGGATCCAGCCCGCGACGTTGTCGAGGAAGTAGCGGTCGTGGGTGATCGCGACGACCGTCCCCGGGTATTCCTTCAGATAGCGCTCGAGCCAGGCGACCGATTCGGCGTCGAGGTGGTTGGTCGGCTCGTCGAGCAGCAGCATGTCCGGGCGCGCGAGGAGCAGCCGACAGAGCGCGACGCGCCGGCGCTCCCCGCCCGAGATCTTGGCGACGTCCATGTCGCCCGGCGGCACCCGGAGCGCATCCATCGCGAGCTCGACGGTCCGGTCGAGGTCCCAGGCGTTCCCGGCGTCGATGCTATCTTGTAAACGCGCCTGCTCGTCGAGGAGCTTCTCCATCTCGTCGGCTTCGATCGGCTCGCCGAGCCGCGCGCTCACCTCCTCGAACCGCGTCAGCAGCGCGCGGGTCTCGGCGACTCCGTCCTCGACGTTGCCCCGGACGTCCTTCGCCGGATCGAGCTGCGGCTCCTGCGAGAGGTAGCCGATCTTGAGACCGGCGGCCGGGAACGCCTCGCCGAGGAAGTCCGTGTCGACGCCGGCCATGATTCGGAGCAGCGACGACTTGCCGGCGCCGTTGGCGCCGAGCACGCCGATCTTGGCGCCGTGGAAGAACGAGAGATAGATGCCGCGGAGGATCTCCCGCTTCGGCGGGACGACCTTGCGCAGGTCCTTCATGACGAACGCGTATTCGCCGGGCATGGCTAGGCGCGGACTCCCTTCGCCGCGATCAGGCGTCGGTGCTCGGGCATCATGCAGCGGTCCTGGACGACGCGAATGCCCGCCCGCGCGAGCTTCTCGGCGGCGGCGTCATTCCGGATGCCGAGCTGAAACCACACCGCCTTTGGACGCCACGGCAACGCCAGGATCTCGTCGGCGTGGCCGCCGAGGTATTCGGGACGGCGGAAGATCTCGATGACGTCGGCCTCCTCGGACAGCGCGTCGAGGCCCGCCACCGTCACGGCGTCGTGGAGGCGCTGGCCGGCGAAGCGCGGATTCACCGGCCGGATCCGATATCCGTGCTCGCGGAGATAGGCCGGAACGTAATGGGCCGCCTCGGATGGGTCGGCCTTCGCGCCGAGCACCGCCACCGTCCTCCCCTCCCGGAGAATCGCCGTGAGACCCGCATCGTCGTCGACGAGATTGGCGCGCCAGTCAGCCATGGCCGGATTCACCTTCTCACGGAGCCGCGAGCACGGCAACGATCTCGGCGCCGAGGATCTCGGCGCGCCAGCGGCGCACGCCGTCCAGCGACGCGAGCGTGGCCGGATCGCGCGGGCCGGCGAGGGCGACGGTCGTGATCAGCCGATTGGGCAGGAGCAGGCCGGGCTCGAGCCCGAATCGCGGCGAGGCGTCCTTGCGCCACTGCCGCAGCGCCTCGATCCGTCGCGCGACGATCCCCGGGATGCGCGGCCGGGGATGACGCTCGAGCGTCGGCCAGGCGGTCTCCGGCAGCGCCTGCGCCCGCGCCACCGCGGACAGGACGGCCTCGCCCCAGCGCGCGATCACCTTCGGTGTGCAGCCCGGAATTCCCTCCAGTCCGGACAAATCGGCAGGCGGTGTCTGCGCCAGACGCACCAGGGTCTCCTCGCCGAGGATCTTGAACGGCGGACGGTCCATGGTGCGCGCGAGGCCTTCGCGAAGCTCGTGGAGCTCGCGGAGAATCGCGAGACCGCGCGGCGGAAGATCGCGCGCGCCCTTGAGGCCTGCGAAGGCATTGGGATCCGGGACCCGCTCGACCGCGGGCAGGGCGGCGAGGGCGGCGCATTCCTCCTCGACCCAGGCGAGGCGGCCCACCCGAGCCAGCTCCTCGGTGAGCTTCTGCTTGAGCGCGAAGAGATGCAGCACGTCGGCCGCCGCGTAGCGGCGCTGGGCCTCGGAGAGCGGCCGCCGCGACCAGTCGTCCCGCTGCTTCGAGGGCGGCAGCTCGACCTCCAGGTAGGTCTCGAGCAGCACGTCGAGGCCGAGGGCCTTGGCGCCGAGGAAGCGCGCGGCGATCGAGGTGTCGAAGATCGCCGCGAAGGCGATCCCGCGGCGCTTGAGCTGCACGAGATCGTTGTCGCCGGCGTGGAGCACGGTCAGCACCGAGGGCGCCGCGAACACCGCCGCGAGCGGTGAGAGATCGCCGAGCGCCAGCGGATCGACCAGCCAGACGTTGCTGGACGGCAGCGCGAGCTGGATGAGCGAGAGGCGCTCCGGATAGTGGTGCAGGCTATCGCCTTCGGTGTCGAGCGCGATCTCGCCCGGCGCGCGAAGGCGCTGCGAGACCTCGGCGAGAGCGGGCGCGGTCTCGATCCAGCGGGCGTCGGTCGTGGTGATGGGCGGGACCCGGTCAGGCCTTCGGCTGGAGGATCGCCTGCTCGAGCCGTTCGTGGCGGCGACGGAGGGCCTCGAGCCCCTCCTCGTGGGTGATCACGTCGAGGCGGTTCACGCGGATCGCGTCGACGACCATGTCGGCGACCACCACCGTGGCGCGCTCCCGTGCGAAGGCCTCGGCCATGGCGCGACCGATACCGCTGCCCCCGCCCGTGACGACCGCGACGCGCCCCGCGAGCTCCATCGTCTCTCCTCACTCCGGATCCAGAGCCCTGGAAGCCCCGTCTCGGCCGAGCATGGGCTCGAGCACCACCCGAAGCCGCTGGGTGGTGGCCGGCGCGCGCACCGACGCGGCGACGCCCAGGGCCTCGGCCCTCAAGAGGGTATCCGGGCCCATCTCGCGGGTCAACGCGATGACCAGCGCGCCCGCCGGCAGCCGGGCGCGGACTCGTTCGACGGCGTCGAGCTCCGTCAGGACGAGCGTCACGTCGCGCTCGGCGACGCCGGGGCCCGCGTCGACGCGGGCCCCGATCACGTGCGCCCGCGGAAAGAGGTCGCCCAGCATCGCGGCGAGCGCGTCACGCGTCGACGCGTCGTCCTCGAGAATCAGAATCGTCGGCACGCATCCGAGTGTACCCGACGGGGAGGCGTCGCCGCCCCGTGATAGGATGCGTGGGCGACTCGCGGAGGACGCGATGGCCAAAGACATTTCGATCGTTCACCATGCCGACCGCCGGACCGACGTGATGATGCCGTACGCGCCCGGGATCGTCGTCCGCCGAGGGCAGCTCGTGTTTCTCTCGGGCGTCACCGCGGCCGCCGTCTATCACAGCCACCCGCACCGCGAGGAAGAGTTCGATCTGCCGCCGACGATGCGCGAGCAGGCCGTGCTGGTGATGGAGAATCTCAAGAAGACCCTCGAGGCGGCCGGCTGCACCTTCGCCGACCTGGTCTCGGCAACGCGCTTCCTCACCGACGTCGCGGAGCAAGACGATCTCAATCGCGTCTGGGCCGCGTACCTCGGCGGTCACCTGCCGACGACGACGACGGTCGAGGTCTCATGCCTGGCCACGCACCCCAAGTGCAAGCTCGAGATCAGCGCGATCGCCGTGGCCGACGAGGGGCGGGGCTGATGGCCGCCGTCGGCTTCATCGGGCTCGGCGCGATGGGCAGCCGCATGGCGAAGCGGCTGCTCGACTCCGGCCGCAGCGTCGTCGGCTACAACCGGACGCCCGAGAAGGCCCGGGCGCTCGTCGCCGCCGGCCTCACGCTCGCGAAGTCCCCGCGCGCGGTGGCCGAAGCCACGGACGCGGTCTTCAGCATGGTGACCGACAACGTCGCGCTCCGCGCGATCGGCCTCGAGCCCGACGGAGTCGTCGCCGGGCTGCGGCCGGGCGCCGTCTGGGTCGAGATGAGCACGGTCAGCCCCGCCGTCACGCGCGAGCTGGGCCAGGCCGTCGCCGCCCGGGGCGCCGCCCTGATCGACGCGCCCGTCTCCGGCAGCCCGGTCACGCTCGAGGCCGGCCAGCTCTCGTTCATGGTCGGGGGCGACCCGGCGGCGCTCGAGAAAGTTCGGGAGCACGTCCTGGCGATCGGGCCGACCATCACGCACGTCGGCGAGCTCGGACTCGCGGTCACGATGAAGATCGCGACGAACCTGAACCTCGCCGTCCAGATGCTCGCGTTCTGCGAGGCGGTGGCGCTCGCCGAGAAGGCCGGGATCGAGCGCGAGCGCGCCGTCGAGGTGCTGCTGAAGTCGGTCATCGCCTCGCCGATGATCAAGTACCGCGGACCGTTCGTGCTGGGCATGCCCGCCGAAGCCCTGTTCAACGTGGACATGAGCAAGAAGGACCTCGGCCTCGCGCTCGAGATGGGACGCGCGCTCGGCGTGCCGTTGCCGAGCGTCGCGCTCGTCGACCAGCTGCTGAGCGCCGCCCGCGGCCTCGACCTGGCCGACTACGACTTCGCGGTCGTCTTCGACGTGATCGCGCGTATGAGCGGGCTGCGCCCGAGCGCGAAGCTCACCGCAGGGTGAGGGTGGCGCGGCCGGATGCCGTGTCCACGCTGAGCGTGAACGCGTCGAGCACGTCGCGGCCGAGCAACCCGTCGACGCTTCCCGGAGAGGTCTCGCTCGAGCTATCGGCGCGGGTGGCGCGAAGCGTCGGCGGGAGCGCATGGGCGATCACCACCAGGGGCCCGATGCGGGCGCCGGCGACCTCCAGGATGGGGATGGTCACCAGGGTCGCGGTCGACACGCCCGTGATCCCGACGACCTGGATCGGACGACCGGTCTGACCGCCGAGCCCGGCGCGCTCGATCACCTCGGGCGCGATCACGGTGCGGTCGGCGCCCGTGTCCACGATCAGGGTCAGCGGGACGCCGTTGAGGCGGGCTTCGGCGATGATGGGCGCTCCGGGGGTGACCCGGAGCGCGGTCGGCTCGTTCGTGGCCGCCGGAGCCGGGCGGGCCTGCGGCGTGCTGAGGAGCGTCGCCGTGTCGCGGAACGTCGGCGGGATCGAGGCGAGGTCCGAGGTGTAGTACACGACCCCCTCCGCGTCAGTCCACTTGTAGAGCTCGGCGAGGGCGGGTGCGGCCGAGAGGCAGCCAGCCACGAGGAGCAGCGCCAGCGCGGCGTGTCGCGTAAGGGCCTCGCGTCCTACCGGACGACCTTCTTCGCCCGGAGCGCGCGGATCTCCTCGGCGGAATAGCCCCACTCCGTCAGCACCTCGTCGGTGTGCTCGCCTTGCATCGGCGCCGGCCGGCGCACGCCCGGGCGCATCCGCGAGTACTTCACCGGCGTGCCGATCACCGGGATCTCGCCGAGCCGCGGGTGCGTGACGCGCTCGATCATCTGGCGCGCCGCGGTCTGCGCGTCGTTCATCACCTGGGCCACCGTGTTCACCGGCGTGGCCGGCACGCCGGCGTCCTCGAGGAGCTTCAGCAGCGGCTCGCGGTCGCACTTCGCGATCGCGTCGGCCACCGCCGCCTCCAGCTCCACGCGGTGCCGCACGCGGTCGAGATTTTTCGTGAAGCGCTCGTCGTCCCGCATGGCGCCGAGGTCGAGCGCCGCGACCAGCCGCTGCCAGAACCGGTCGTTGGCGCCGGCGATGAACACCCACTGGCCGTCGCGGCAGCGGAAGTTCCGGTACGGCGAGAGGGACGGATGGGAGGAGCCGAGCGCCTTCGGCACGGCGCCGGTGAGCAGGAACCCTTCCGCGTGATAGTTCAGCAGCGTCACGGCCGTCTCCAGGAGGGAGCCGTCCACGCGCTGGCCCAGGCCGGTCTTGGCCCGGAACAGGAGGGCATTGACGATGCCGAAGGCGGAAAAGATCCCCGTCGTGAGATCGAGGAACGAGACGCCGGCGCGGACCGGCGGGCCGTCGGGCTCGCCGGTGATCGACATGATCCCGCTGAACGCCTGCATGAGGGCCTCGTAGCCGGCCCCGTCCTTTCGCGGGCCGGTGCGCCCGAACGCCGAGATGGAGCAGTAGACGAGGCCCGGATTGATCGCCGCCAGGGCGTCGTAGCCGAGACCGAAGCCCTCCATCGTGCCCGTCCGGAAATTCTCGATGAGCACGTCGGCGCGCTTGACGAGATTGCGCAGGATATCGGCCCCTTCCGGGGCCTTCAGATCGAGCATGAGGTCCCGCTTGTTGCGGTTGATGACGAGAAAGGCCGCCGACTCGCCGTCCTTGTGGGGCGGCCAGGTGCGGGATTCATCGCCCGCTCCGGTGTCCTCCACCTTGATGACGTCGGCCCCCATGTCGGAGAGGAGCATGCCGCAGAAGGGACCGGCGAGAACGCGCGAGAGGTCGATGACCCGGACACCGTCGAGCGAAAGGGCCCCAGTGATCATGTGCGCTACTATAACGCTATGTCTCGACTCCGCGAGGCGGTGGCAGAGCGCATCCTCGTCCTGGACGGCGCCATGGGCACCATGATCCAGGCCGCCGGCCTCGAGGCTGCCGACTTCGGCGGCGCCCAGTACGAAGGGTGCAACGAGCACTTGAACCTCACGCGCCCCGACGTGATCGGGGCGATCCACGCCGCCTACTTCGAGGCCGGCGCCGATCTCGTGTCGACCAACACCTTCGGCTGCGCGCCGTACGTGCTCGCCGAGTACGGCCTGGCCGAGCGCGCCTACGAGATCACCCTCGCCGCCGGCCGGCTCGCGCGCGAGGTCGCCGGCGCCCGCTTCGTCGTCGGCGCGATGGGGCCGTCGACGCGCTCGATCAGCGTCACCCGCAACGTCACCTTCCACGAAGTCCGGGAAGCGTACGCGCTGCAGGCGGCGGCGCTCATCGCCGGCGGCGTCGACGCGCTGCTGCTCGAGACGGCCCAGGACACGCTGAACCTCAAGGCGGCGGCGCTCGGTGTCCGCGCCGCGATGCGGGAGGCCCGCGTCGACCTGCCGCTCATGGTCAGCGGCACGATCGAGCCGATGGGGACGATGCTCGCCGGCCAGGGTGTCGAGGCGCTCTACGTGGCGCTCGAGCACCTCGATCTCTTCTCGATCGGGCTCAACTGCGCCACCGGGCCCGAGTTCATGACCGATCACCTGCGCTCGCTGGCGGCGATCTCGACCCGCTACGTGAGCGTCTACCCGAACGCGGGGCTGCCGGACGAGCGCGGGCAGTACGCCGAGACCCCCACGAGCCTCGCCTTCAAGATGAAGCGCTTCGTCGCCGAGGGCTGGGTCAATTTCATCGGCGGCTGCTGCGGAACGACGCCGGCCCACATCGGGGCGCTGAAGACGCTGGTGGCCGGCCGCGCCCCGCGCGTTCCGGCGAGGCAGGAGCCCCAGGCGGTCAGCGGGATCGAGGTGTTCTATCCCGCCGACGACAACCGCCCGCTGTTCGTGGGCGAGCGCACCAACGTGATCGGCTCGCGGCGGTTCAAGGAGCTGATCGTCGCCGACCAGTTCGAGGAGGCCGCCGAGATCGGCCGCGCGCAGGTGAAGAACAGCGCCCAGGTCCTGGACGTCTGCCTGGCCAATCCCGACCGGGACGAGAACGCCGACGTGGACCGGTTCATGGCGCAGATCACCCGCAAGGTGAAGGTCCCGCTCATGATCGACTCGACGGACGCCGCGGTGATCGAGACGGCGCTCCGCCACTGCCAGGGCAAGTCGATCGTGAACTCGATCAATCTCGAGGACGGCGAGGAGCGGTTCGAGAAGGTCGTGCCGCTCCTGCGCGCCTACGGCGGCGCGGTCGTCGTGGGCTGCATCGACGAGGACAAGCGCCAGGGTATGGCGGTCACGCGTCAGCGCAAGCTCGCGATCGCCGAGCGGTGCCACGACCTCCTCACCGGGAAGTACGGTCTGCCGGCCCGCGACCTCATCTTCGACGCGCTCGTCTTTCCGGTCGGCACGGGCGATGCCAACTACATCGGCTCGGCCGTCGAGACCATCGAGGGGATCCGCGCCATCAAGCAGCGGTTTCCGGAGTGCAAGACGATCCTCGGGGTCTCGAACGTCTCGTTCGGCCTGCCCCCCGCCGGCCGCGAGGTGCTCAACTCGGTCTTCCTCTATCACTGCACCAAGGCGGGCCTCGACTACGCGATCGTGAACACCGAGCGCCTCCAGCGCTACCCGTCCATTCCCGAGGAGGAACGGCGGCTGGCCGAGGACCTCATCTACTGGCGGGGTGACGACCCGGTGGCCGCCTTCGCCGCGTATTTCCGGGAGAGGCGGACGGCGCCGCCCGCCGCCGAGACCCTCACGCTCGACGAGCGGCTGGCCCGCTACATCGTCGAGGGCAGTCGCGACGGGCTGATCGACGACCTGAACGCGAAGCTCGGGGAAGCCGCGCCGCTCGACATCGTCAACGGTCCGCTGATGCGGGGCATGGACGAGGTCGGACGGCTGTTCAACGACAACCAGCTCATCGTGGCCGAGGTCCTCCAGTCGGCCGAGGCGATGAAGGCAGCCGTGGGGCACCTCGAGCAGTTCATGGAAAAGGCCGCATCGGCCACGCGGGGCACGATCGTGCTGGCCACGGTCAAGGGCGACGTCCACGACATCGGTAAGAACCTCGTGGACATCATCCTCTCGAACAACGGCTATCGCGTGATCAACCTGGGCATCAAGATCCCGCCCGAGGAGCTGATCGCGGCGTACCACACCCACAAGCCGGACGCGTTCGGCCTGTCCGGCCTGCTGGTGAAGTCGGCGCAGCAGATGGTCCTGACCGCTCAGGACCTCCGTGCCGCCGCGATCGAGATTCCGCTCTTCGTCGGCGGGGCCGCGCTCACCCGGAAGTTCGCGGCGACGAGGATCGCGGCCGAGTACGGCGGGCTCACGCTCTATGCGAAGGACGCGATGGACGGGCTCGACCTCGCCAACCAGCTCTTCTCGGCCCCGACTCGCGAACCGCTCGTGGCGCGCATCCGGCGCGAGCAGGCGGAGCTGTCCGCCAGTCCGGCGGCGGTCCCCGAGACCGCTCCGTCGGCGCCGCCGCCGGCCCCGCCGCGGCGGCTCGAGCGCGTGGCCGCGCCCGTGCCCCCGGACCTCGAGCGTCACGTCCTGCGCGACGTGCCCCTCGGCCAGATCTACCCCTACCTGAACCTCCAGATGCTTTACGGAAAGCATCTCGGCGTGCGCGGCCCGGTCGAGCGCCTGCTCGAGAGCGGGGACGCCAAGGTGCGCGAGGTCCACGAAATCGTCGAGGAGCTGAAGCGCGACGCCGTCAGCCGCGGGCTCCTCCACCCGCACGGCGCCTACCGCTGGTATCGCGCCCGGGCCGCGGGCGACACGCTGACACTGCTCGACACCTCCGGGCGAGAAGCCGCGAGGTTTGACTTCCCGCGCCAGCCGGCGGGCGAGCGACTCTGTCTCGCCGACTACGTGAGGGACGACGCGGACGACTACGTGGCGCTGTTCGCGGTCACATGCGGCGCCGGTGTCCGGGAGCTCGCGACGGCGTGGAAGGACCGGGGGGAGTACGTTCGCTCCCACGCGCTCCAGGCGCTGGCCATCGAGTGCGCGGAAGCCTTCGCCGAGATGCTGCACTCCCGGCTGCGAACCCTGTGGGGCTTTCCGGATCCGCCCGAGCTGCCGATCAACGAGAAGCTGAAGGCCCACTATCGGGGGATCCGCGTGTCCTTCGGATATCCGGCCTGCCCGAACCTCGCCGATCAGACGACGTTGTTCCGGCTCCTGGAACCCGAGAGCTTCGGCCTGACGCTGACGGAGGGGTTCATGATGGATCCGGAGGCGTCGGTATCCGCGGTCGTGTTCCACCATCCCGCCGCGAAGTACTTCAAGGCCGACTGACCGGCGCCTGTCCGACGAAACGCCACGGGCCCGAGCCGGTGATCCGGCTCGAGCCCGTGTGAGACGAGGAGAAGTCGAAGACTAGAAGTCGAAGTCGATCTCGAGCCGCACCGTCGGCATGCCGAGCGAGCGCTCGCTGGCCTTGACCGGGAACGGCTTGAAATCGTCGTCCAGATAGTAGGCGTCGGCGTCACGCCAGGCCTTGCCGCGCCGGCCCGACTCGTCGAGCGCGAAGGGCAAGCGGAAGGTCCCGTGGAACTTGAAGGCCGCGCCGTCGTAGCCGTCGATCGTGCCGACGCCGTTGGTGAGGTACCCGAGCGGAGCCCGGCCCGACATCGCCGGCCCGAGATTGGCTTCGCCGGAGAAGGTCCCGGTGATGATCACGAACTCGGGCGCGTCCTCCGTGTTGTTGTCCTGCACCACGACCGCATAGGTACCGCTCAGGGTGCCCGTGCCGTCCGCGAGGCTCAGGTCGTCGGAGCCCTTTGCGTTCACGGTGCAGCTCTTGGCCTTGGGCGCAATCTTCTTCACCCAGTGCGGGCAGAGCGGGGTGCCGAACTTCGCGTACCCAGCAAGCTGGGCCATCGCCTGCCGGCGCGTCGCCTGGCTGGCCTCGGTCACGTAGCTCACGCCGACGCCGTTCGGGCTGGGGACGGTCAGGTACATGTCCTCGGTGACCTCGTACAGCACCGCATCGGCGCTCCCGGCCAGGGCCGGCGCCGGGCCCCACATGAGGGCGAAAAGCAGGAACATGAGTCCTAGGAGACTCCACGTCACTGCGCTCTTCCAACAGATGCTCGTCATTGCAGTCTCTCCTCGTCTCCAGTGCTGAAAGATATGGTTGCTGTCGCACTGTACGAGGTGCAAGGGAAATACCAACGACGACGGCACCCAAGTAGGCAATTTAATTGTACTTTCATCACGGACTTTCCGGAGACATTGTCCGCAACTGATTGATTTATTGTCGTTTTTCGTCCGGAAATCGATTTTGGTCCCAAAACCAGATTGTTTCTAGATACTTACAAATAAATAGGGGGAGTGGCCCGAAACTTACCGGTCGCGGGAGACGGACGGCCTCTAGAGGTCGGGATCTGGCTCGGCGACGACGGCGCCGGGACGAGCCGGGAGCTTGACGGTGAACGTCGAGCCCCGGCCGAGCTCGCTCTTGACCTCGATCGTGCCGCCGTGGCTCTGCACGATGCCCAGGCTCACCGAGAGCCCGAGCCCGGTGCCGCTTACGTCCGGCTTGGTCGTGAAGAAGGGCTCGAAGATCCGGTCGATGTGCTCCGGCGCGATCCCCGTCCCGGTATCGATCACTTCCACCTGCACCATGTCGCCGCTCGCCGATGAGCGGATGGTGAGGGAGCCGCCGGTGTCCTTCATGACGTAGACGGCGTTGTTGATGAGGTTGAGGAACACCTGCTTGATCCGGGGCACGTCGACCTCCACCGGCGCGATCCCCGGCGTGTAGTGCTCCTCGAGCGTGATCGCGTCCAGCGCGCCCTGGCGGCGCACCATGCCGAGCGTCTGCTCGAGGACGACGTTGAGGTCGGTGATCTGCGGGATGAACTCGCGCTGCCGGCTGAAGTGCAGCAGGTCCCGCACGATGTCACGGGCGCGACCGGCCTCTTCCTGGATCAGGTCGAGCTCCTCGCGCATCGGCCGGCCGGGCGGGATCTGCTCGGCGAGGTACGACGCGAAGCCAAGGACGCTCGTCAGCGGATTGTTGATCTCGTGGGCGATGTTCGCCGCCAGCTCGCCGATCGCGGCGAGCTTGGTCGATTGGATGAGCTGCGCCTGCGTGCGCTTGAGCTCGGCCATCTGCTGCTTGACGCCCTCGTACAGGCGCGAGTTCTCGCTCGCCACCGCGGCCTGCAGCGCGATGCCCTCGGCGAGCCCCAGCTCCTCGGAGGTGAAGCGGTGGTGCTCGCGGAGCCAGGCGAGCGCGAAGCCGCCGATCGCCACGCCCTTCCACCGCATCGGCTGGATGAGAACCGACTTGTGCGGCAGCAAGCGGGCGATCGGATGGGTGAACCGCGGATCGTCCTGGCTGTGGCTGGCGTAGACCGGCCCCTCGATCCGCCGCCAGTCGCTCACCCGCGGATCCAGCGACTTGATGTTGGCGGTCTCGAGCGTCCCCAGGAGCTCCTTGGGCACGTGGTAGCCCACGATCGGCACGAAGCGGCTCCCGTCCTCGCTCAGAAGCCACGCTCCGCCCGTGTCGGCGCCGAGCGCCCGGACCATGGCCCGCGTCGTCCGCCTCAAGATCTCGGTGAGCTCCAGCGTCGAGCTGGCGTCCTGGCTCACGGCCAGGAGCGTCTCGGTGTGCCGCAGGCGCTCCTCGGTCTGCTCGTGAAGGCGCGCGTTGCGGATCGCGACCGACGCCGACGTCGCGAGCGCCTCGCCGAGGGCCAGCTCTTCCGGCGTGAACACGTGACGCGTGCGATAGAGAATGTTCAGGACGCCGACGAGCTCGCTCTCGAGGAAGAGCGGAAGGCCCAGAACGGACACGACCCCCTCGCTCTCGAGCCACTGCCGGCGCTTGACGCGCGGCTCCGTCAGGACGTCGCTGTAGGCGAGCGGCCGGCGGTGCTTGGCGATCCATCCGATGAGCCCATCGTCGTCGCCCGCGTCGTGCTGCACCGTTTCCCTCGCGGTCCGGGTCGCCCCGGCCTGCGCGTGGAGACGGAAGACGCTGGGCGTATCTTCGCTGATGATGAGGATCCGGGCGACGTCGGCGCCGAATCGGCTGCGCACGAGCTCGCTGAGCCGGCTCAGCACCTCGGAGACCTGCAGCGTGCCGGTGAGCAGACGGCCGGACTCGACGAGGCTCTCCTGCTCGGCGGCGCGCCGCATCACGCCTTCGTAGAGGCGGGCGTTCTCGGCCGCGATCGCCACCTGGTCCGCGACGATCTTGAGGAGCTGCTCCTCGTCGGCCTTCGCGCCCGGCGGCAGGACGTGGCGCGCGGTCATGACGCCGAGCGAGCGGCCTCGAATCTTGAGCGGCAGCTTCCACTCGACCTCGGTCCAGTCCTCCGCCGGCGTGGCGCCCGATCCGGCCAGGACGCTCCGCGGCTGCTCGACCGCATTCTGCGGCGCGGCGACGGTGACGGCCGGCGGCCCGGTGAGCTCGACGCTCAGGCTGGTGGTGCCGATGGCCCCCGCCAGCCCTCCTAGCAGCTTCTCGAGCATCGGGGCGACGCCAAGCTCGGAGGTGATGTCCTGCATGGAGTGGTGCAGGTCCTCGAGCTGCGAGGCGCGCCGCACGAAGTGCTGGTTCAGCCGCTTGAGCTCCTCGACCTGGTTGAGCAGACGATAGACGAGCCGCTGGTTCAGCTCGCGGAGGTAGACGCCCTCGTCGCGGCTCTCCACCTTCTCCCGCTTGCCGCCGAGAAACTCGGCGACCTGCCGGGGGAACGCGTCGACATCGATGGGCTTCTGGATGTAGCCGTCGCAACCGGCCACCAGCGTGCGCTGCCGGTCGCCCTGCATCGCGTAGGCGGTCAGCGCGATCACCGGGGTCGAGACCAGGTTCGGGAACGACTTCAAGATCGCGACGATCTCGTAGCCATCGACTCCCGGGAGGTTGATGTCGAGCAGGATGAGGGCCGGCTCCTCGCGGATCGCCGCTTCGATCCCGGCGAGCCCGTCCTCGGCGTCGACAATAAGGTACCCGGCCGCCTCCAGAACCGCGCGGACGAGCAGCCGGTTCTCGCGGTTGTCCTCGATGTACAGGATCTTCGTCTTCTGGTCGAGTGGCCGTGCCGGCATTCGACAGCTTCTCCTCAGGTCAAGGGGAGCGTGAAGTGGAACGTCGACCCCTGGTTCTCCCGGCTCTCCGCCCAGATGCGGCCGCCGTGCAGCTCCACGAACTTCTTGCTGATCGCGAGCCCGAGCCCGGTGCCTCCCGCGCTGCGGACGACCGGGTTGTCGAGCTGCTGGAACGGCTCGAACAGCCGGGTCAGGTCGTCCTCGCGAATGCCGATCCCGGTGTCAGCGACGCTCACCCGGAGCGCATCCGGCTCGGGCACCACGCTGACGAGCACCCGGCCCTGCCCCGTGAACTTGATCGCGTTGGACAGGAGGTTGAGCAGGATCTGCTTGACCTTCGTGCGATCGCCGGACAGCGGCGGCAGCTCGAGCGGCACGTTCTTCTCCACCTTCATCTGCTTGCCGCGGGCGAGCGGCATCGACGTCTCGATGCACTCGTCGATGAGCTCGTGCAGATCGACCTCCTCGGAGATCATCTCGAGCTTGCCGGCCTCGATCCGCGAGAAATCGAGGATACCGTTGATGAGCTGGAGCAGATGCGCGCCGCTGTTGTGCACCGAGCGGATGTAGGTCTCCTGGCGCTCGGTCAGCTCGCCGTCGAAGCGGTTCAGCAGCACTTTCGAGAATCCGATGATCGAGTTGAGCGGCGTCCGCAGCTCGTGCGACATGCTGGCCAGAAACTGGGACTTGAGCCGGCTCGCCTGCATGAGCTCCGCGTTGGTCTCCGAGATCTCCTCGTAGAGTCGCGCGTTCTCCAGCGAGATCGCGACCTGGTTGGCGAGGACGGCCAGCACTTCGAGCTCCTGATCGTCGAAGATGTCGCCGGAGAGCTTCTCGCCGACGAGGAGGATGCCGGTGAGCTTGCCCTCGATCTTCAGGGGTACGATGAGCGTCGCTTTGATGGCGTCGAGCTCGCTCTCGGCCGCCTCGAAGTACGCGGCGATCTCGGGGTTCAGCTTGGCTTCTTCCTTCACCAGGACCCGGCCCGTCTGGTTGAGCCACTGCACGATCCGGCTCTCGCTCCGGATCGGCGCCGCCGCGCCCCGCTCGCCCACGCTGGTGTCTTCGCGGTAGACGACGAACGCGCTGCGCTGGGCGTCGTAGATCGTCAGCACGCAGTGGGTGAGCGGCACGCCACGCACGAGCCCGTGCACGAGCGTTTCCATCAGCCGGCCGAAGTCCAGGATGGCGCCCATCCGCTTGCTGAGGTCCAGCAGCGTCTCGTAGCAGCCGCGTCGTCGGCTGAACATGACCCGCTCGATCGACTCCTCCAGCCGCTGGCCGACCGGGCTGACGAGCATGGTCATCACGAATCCGAGCGGCAGGATGATCCACAGCGGATTCATCTGGTCCCAGTCGGCGTACGACTCGGCCGCCACCAGCACCGACGTCACCACGCCCCACACCAGGAGATAGACGGCGCCCTTCTTCACGGCCACGTTGACGTCGAAGAGCCGGTAGCGGACGATCGACGTCCCGAGCATGAGCGCGAACACCATGTTGGCGGGAATTCCCATCGGGTAGACGAGGTCCGCCGCCGGCACGAACCGGGCGAGGATGAACCGGGCGAAGTCGATGAGGCCGCCGACCAGGCTCACCAGGGTGCCCAGCAGGATCAGGGTCGCGCGGTTCCGCCGGAAGCTGGAATCGACGTCCTTGTAGACCCGGATCAGGTGCGCGAGCCCGTAGAGGAGGAAGAAGTTGAAGTAGACGAAGAACGGCGTGTACAGGAGACCGGTCGCCGGCGCCCATCCCCAGTACGTCGACTTCACGCCGTGCATGAACAGCGTCGAGCCGCTCAGGTTGATGATGCTGAACACGATGGCCAGCATGTACACGACGAACAGCGACGTCCGGTGCCGGGTCGTGCTCTCGAGGAAGATCAGGACGAAGTGATAGTAGAACGCCGGGAGCGCGATGACCCCCGTGTGGATGACGATCTCCCAGAAGACCGCGGTGGTCTCGTCCGGCGCGCGGCGCAGCATGAACACGCCGAAGTTCCACACGGCCATGCCGCCCACGAAATAGGTGAACAGCCGGTTCAGCCGGCTCCCGGGATTGCGGAAGAGCGTGATCCCGGCGAGGGAGACGTTGAGGATCAGCGCGAGGAGCGGAAGAAAATTATGAAGCGTCACGCGTTTCCCCCTCGGCGCCCTCGAGAGGGAGATAGACTTGGTCCTTCTTGCGCTGCTGCTCGATCTCGTGCTTCAAGATTCCGAAGACGAGCATGTCCCAACACTGGCCGTCCTGGTATCCCGCCTGCCGGAGAATGCCTTCCTGCCGGAAGCCGTTGCGCCGTAGCGAGTTGGCGCTCAGGCGGTTGTACTCGTACACCTTCGCCTCGATGCGTCGGAGTCCCAGTACGTCCACTCCATAGTACGAGATGAGCTTGCCCGCCTCCACACCAAATCCGCGGCGGATCGCCTTCGGGGCGGTCAGCATGACCTCGAGGAACGCGTAGCCCTCCAGGAGGTGGATGTTGAACAGCCGCGCCAGCCCGAGGGGGCGGTCCCACTCCGGGTTGGCCTCGATCACGAGGACGATCTGGGTCGAGTCCATCAGGCATGCCTCGTAGAACGAGGGATCCTTGTCGTACACGTGCTTGTAGCTGTTCAGAAACTCGCTGCCGACCATGCGCTCGGTGAACGGGTCTTCCGCCCACTCGGAGAGGTACTCGAGGTCCTCCGGCGACAGCGTGCGGAGGTAGACCCGCAGCCCCTGCGAGACGACACCCCGCCGGCGCGCGGCTCCCTTGCCCGGGCTCATTCGCACGATCGGTCCCTCGTCCACGGCGATCATTCCCTCGCCGGCTCGGCTCCCCTATTCGTCCCGGTCAAAGGTGATCTCGACGCGCACCGTCGGATCGCCGAGCGCCCGCTCGTCGGGGCCGACCGGGACGACCCCCCCGCGGTCCGTCTTGTACACGGCGATGTGATGGACCTTGAACGGGAGCCGGAACTTGCCCCTGAACGCGGACGGCGAAAGCTCGCCGGGAAAGCCGGGAAGGACCGCCGTCGGTGTGAACGAGCCGGAGGAGATGTCGATGATCGGGTCCGCCTCGTCGGCCACCTGGATGTCGCCTGCAAACGTGCCGGACATGACGAAAAGCTCGGGGGCGTCGACGAGATTGGTTCTGTC
>WNFK01000003.1_pt1 | contig 54244 bp, 44 predicted proteins | sample 5400281 | NCBI WGS metagenome assembly WNFK01 (sample SAMN13153350, study PRJNA577476) | soil metagenome | isolation source: 20 cm soil on Douglas fir-dominated hillslope | place: USA:California | collected 2013-09-17
GATCCGTACGCGCTCGCGCTGGCTCAATGCCGTAAGCGTCGACGCATCGTCCGAAGCGCTCGAGCGGATCGGCGCGCTTCCATTCGTCGCGGGGATCCGTCCGGTCGCGTGCGAGTCGCGCGATGAGGCCGCCGCGACCGAGGCCGAGTTCAACGCCGGTCCTTCCTACCTTCAGATCGACATGCTCCACGTGCCCGAGGTCCATGCGATGGGCCTTCACGGAGAGGGGATCCTCGTGTGCGTGCTCGATTCGGGATTCGAGCTCGACCACGAATCGCTGCGGCAGCTCGAAGTCCGCGGGGTCCGCGATTTCGTGAACGGAGACAACGACCCGTCCTACGATCCGCGCACGGACCTGCCGACCCAGTCGGTCCACGGCACCGCGGTTCTCTCCACGATCGGGGGTTACGCGCCGGGGAAGCTGATCGGCCCCGCGTACCGCGCCGACTATCTGCTGGGGATGACGGAGCGCGTTGGTTCGGAGCGTCCGGTCGAGGAAGACTTCTGGTGTGCGGGGGTGGAGTGGGCCGAGGCCGAGGGGGCGGACCTCCTCACGAGCTCGCTCACCTACCACGCGTGGTATCGGTGGCGCGATCTCGACGGCCGCACGGCGGTGTCGACGCGCGCCGCAAACCTCGCGCTTTCCAACGGGCTCCTCATCGTGAACGCGATCGGGAACGAAGGGCAACGGGAGGGGAGCATCGGCGCGCCCGCCGACGCCCCGGGCGCCATCTCGGTGGGCGCGGTGAACGGGATCGGCAATCTGGCCGGGTTCAGCTCGGTGGGCCCAACCTACGACCGCCGGGTGAAGCCCGACGTGGTCGCGCCAGGGGTGGCCGTGCTGACCGCGGTGGGGCGAACCAGGGACGCCTACGCGCGCGTGAACGGCACGTCCTTCTCGACGCCGCTCGTGGCCGGCTGCGTGGCGCTCATCATGGAGCGACATCCCGATTGGGGCCCGGAGATGGTGCGCGACGCGCTCACGATGAGCGCAAGCCGCGCCGAGAGGCCGGACACTCGATTCGGCTGGGGCGTCGTGAACGCCCGCGAGGCGGTCCTCTATCCCCTGATCGAGGGGGTGGTCACGGACTTCCACACCCGCGAGCCGCTTGAGGGAGCGACCGTGCGATGGGAGCCCGCGGGAAGCGTCGACTCGCTCGACGCCGCGGCCAGCGATTCGCCTCCGCGGGGCTCGGTCGAGACCGATTCCGCCGGCGCCTACGTCATTCCGAGCCTCCCGCGCGGATCCTTCAGGATCACGATCTCGAAGACGGGATACTTCGACGCTGACGCCGGACCCTACGACGTGCCTCCGAATCTAGGCGACGCGAACGTCGCGCTCCGCTACCGGGAGAAGTGAAGCAGATCGCGCGTCGGGAACGAACCTTCCCACCGGATCCGGCCGCGCTTCTTGAATTCGTAACCGGGGTGTTTGCGAAGGAAGTCGATGGCGGCGTCCCGCGTGAAGATCCCGGTATCCTCGGCCGATCCCGCCTTCTCGAACATCGTATAGCCGTCGCCGCCCCCGTACAGGAAATCGATCGTCGCGACGCGGTACACGCGATCGCTCTCCAGAATGGTGCCCCCCACGCGAATCTCCGCCGCCCGCCCGCGGCGGATCACGAACTGCACACCCGAGACCTGGGCGAATCCCCGCTTGCCCAGCCGGACCGCGATGAAATCGAGGAGCTCCCGCACCTGCCACCCCTTCATGGGGACGGTCACGATCGTGTTATCGAACGGGAGCACGGTGTAGATGTCGCCCACGGTCACGGGGCCCTGGGGCAGGGGCGCGCGGATCCCGCCGGAGTTCATGATCGCGAGGTCCGCACGCGAGGTCTCGAGGATGACGTCCGCGACAAAGTCCCCGAGGGGGGTTTCCCCTCGCCCGAGCCCGGACATGCTCACCGGGGCCGGGCTCCGGAAGACCGGCTTGTCCATAGCGGTCGCGATCGAATTCCGGAAGGGCTGGAGCATCGTCGCCACCTGGCGGTCTTCCCCATCGCCTGGACGGACGGGGATGAGCGCGCCGGTCAGGCCGCCGATTCCGCCCGGGCCGATCGCGAGCACGACACGCCCTACCCGCTCTCCCCAGCGGCCGGCCTGCACGATCGGGGTGCTCCGGGCCCCATTCGGATCTCGATGGGAAACGAACACGGGCTGCCAGAGAAATGTATGGCTGTGTCCTCCGACGATGAGATCGATCCCCGGGACGCGCGAGGCCAGGGCACGGTCCACCTCGACTCCGACGTGGGTCAGGGCAATCACGAGGTCTGCTTTGGCCCTGAGCTCCGGGACGAGCGCCGACGCGACCTGAATCGGGTCGGATACCGCGACGCCATGATTCCGGGCGCGGCTCACGATCGATACGATCTCGCTCGTCGTGAGGCCCAGGATCGCGATCTTCACGCCTCCTACCTCGCGCACAACGTAGGGCGTCGCGAGGTAACGGAGGGAGGCATCGTCGGGGACCGGCGCCCCGCCGATCCACCGCGCGCCCCGGCGGACCCCGGCGTGCACGGGGGGAAGCCCTTTAGCCCACGCGCTGTCCCCCGCGACGAATACGTTGGCGCTGAGGATCGGGAATGCCGCCTCGGAACGGGTGCGAAGCCAGGCCGAGGGCCCGTCGTCCAGCTCGTGATTGCCAAGCGCGCCCGCGTCGTAGCGCATGAGGGTCATCGAGCGATAATCTGGGACTCCCCTGAAGAAGTTGTAGAGAGGAGTGCCCTGGAACACATCTCCGGCGTCCAGAAGCAGCGATCTCCGGCTTGGGACACGCATCCGCTCGATCAGCGCGGCCCGCGCCGCCGCTCCGCCCACGACCGCCCCCTTCGAATCGTCGAAGGGAAGCAAATGCGCGTGGATGTCGTTCGTGTGAAGGATTACGAGTGAATCCGGATGGTCCGGCCAGGCCGCGAATGAATCCGGCCCGCGGGATGCCTGGAGGAGGAAGAGGGCAGCGAGAGTGGCGACGACTCGATACACGCGCCCGAGTGGGCGTGCGGAGAGCGCTCCAATTTGGCGGCAGGTCGAGGGTTCCGGATGGGGGTGGCGCAAATCCCTTGACACAAGTACCTGGAATTCTATATAGTTACCATGTGTGTCGCCAAACCTCCGCGAGGCGGAGGCGTCTCCCGTAGCAACGAGCGGAACCCAGTGTATCCTCTCTACCCCGATTCAACCTTTCCCGCATCGTCCCAACGAGCCTTTCGTTTGCTGCATCTTTGCCCCTGGCGTTACTCGCCCGCCGGGGGTTTCGTGTTTTCAAAGGCGAGGACGTCTCGGAGGCTTCATGCTGGAGAACGATAAGGTAATCAAGTGTAGGGACTGTGGGGAGGAGTTCGTATTCACTGCGGGGGAGCAGGCCTTCTACAAGGAGCGCGGGTTCCAGCATGAGCCGACCCGCTGCCGGCGCTGCCGCGACGAAAAGAAGCGGCAGGGCGTGGGTGCGGTGGCGGGAGGACTCAGCGCGTCCCCGATGTCGGGTGGGACGTCCTCGCGTGAGTTTCACGAGGCGGTCTGCTCCTCGTGTGGTGTGACAACGCAGGTTCCGTTCAAACCGACGGCAGGCAAACCGGTCTACTGTCGGGACTGTTTCCAGTCTGTGCGTGCGGGAAGGGGGGTTGGAGCCTCGTAGAGCCATCGAAGGTCCAATCGTACCAGTCCGAAAGGAGGGGCCCTGGAATTGAAGCACCACGGCTCGGTCAAGTGGTTCAACGAGACCAAGGGATATGGGTTCATCCGTGAAGATTCCGGTGAGGAGTTCTTCGTTCATCACTCCGCGATTCAATGTGAGGGCTTTCGAACGCTCGCGGAAGGGGAGGTCGTCGAATTCGAATCGGTGGAGGGCCAGAACGAGAAGCAGGCCGCCAACGTCGTGAAGGTCCGGTCCTAGCCCGGACGGGACCAAAATCTGCGACCCCGACGGGAATCCCCTCCGTCGGGGTTCGTTTTTTTCGGCCAATGCGATAGAGTTCCTGGATCCATGACCACACGCCCGCTCGCGCTCTCGGAGGTCGTTCATCGAATGCGTCCCAACCCAGCGTTGCTCCTCCTTGCTCTGCTCCTTTGCCCGGCCCACGAGGCCGCCGCCCTGCCCGATCTCGTTCGGACACTCCCCAACAAGATCACGGTCGTCGTGCGCGAGGTTCACACCCGCCGGATCGTCTCGATCCAGGCATGGGTTCGCGCCGGAACGCGCGACGAGGCGCCGAAGGACCGCGGTCTGGCGGTCGGGACCTCGCAGTGCATGATGCAGGCGACCGCGGACCGCGATCCAGGAGCGATGCAGAAGGAGGTCTATGCGCTCGCGGGCACCTACGCGAGCGAGGCGGGCTACGATTATTCCTACTTTGACCTCACGGTTCCGGCGCCCTCCTTTGCAAAGGGACTCAAGCTTCTCGCCGAGGGCCTGATTCACCCGCGCCTGGACGCGCCGGTCGTGGATTTGGCCTTCGGCAGGGCGAAGAGCCTGGCGCGCACGGTCCTCGCCCAAGCGGATCAGGCAGCGGTGAACGTTGTGCGCGCGCAACTGCACGACGGAACGCCGCTCGTCTCACCCCTTGCGATCCACGAGCACGAGTTTTCCGGGACGACCCCGACCCTCATCCAGCGGTTCCATCACGACTACTACGTCGCCGAGAATTTGACGCTCGTGGTCACCGGAGACGTGGATGCGGAGGAGGTGGTCACGAAGGTAGCCGCGGCGTTCAATGAGATGCCGCATGGGAAGGCCTCATCGCGCTCGCGTTTCAACGAGCGAGCGTTCGACGGCCCGCGCGCCGTTCTCGCGCACAATCCCCAGGATACCAACGGGGCGGCGGTCACCATCGGCTTCCGGGCTCCCACCTGGGGAAGCGCCGACGCGCTCGCGCTCGACGTTCTCATGGCCGTGCTGGTGGACAGCCCGTCCTCACGGGCTCAAAAGCGGCTCGATTCCGGGAATGCCGAGTTCCTTCGCGCCTCGGCCATTCGACAATACGAGACGGACGGCGGCACGGTCGTGCTCTCGCTCGCGGCCGATGCCGACAGCTTGCAGGATGCGGAGGGGGCGATCTTGACCATGGTCGAGCAGGCGCGCTCGACGCCGATCACCCCAGAGGAGCTCGAGGCCGCCGTCAGGTCCGTGTTGATGCGCGACATATTTGCGCGCATCGATCTGAGCGGGGTCGGACGCGCCACAGCGCTTGCCTTCCTGCGCGGCGCCCCCGGTTCGGAAGACGTCTACGTGCAACGTCTGAAGGCGCTCCGTTCCGCGGATCTGATCGCGGCCGCCCGAAAGTACCTCGACATGAAAGGGGCGGTGGTGGTGGAGATGGGCCCCGCCGACGTCATCGGCAAGACGAAGCAGAGCGATTTCGAGCGACGGGTTCGCGAGAAGCAAGCCGTGTATACGGCCGCCTACCGCAGCGGGCCCCAGGTGACGGCGAGCGGAGAAGCCGAGCGCCAAGCACGCGTCGACGCGCCGCTCAAGCAGATCCCCACAAAGCCGGAGAGCGCGGGACGCGGCCGCGTCGTGCGAACGGCCCTTTCGGGAGGGGTCAGGCTCCTCACCGGCGAAGATCACAGCGCGCCGCTGGTCACGGTGGGGGTCTATCTCCTGGGAGGGGTGCGGTACGAGAACGACAAGTCAAACGGGATCACGGCGCTCGTGCGCGAGACGCTTCTCAACTCCAACGATCCACAAGGCAAGGGGCGTAGCTACCGCCAGACGCTCGGAGCGATGGGGAAGCTGGTCTCCTACCAGGACAAGGACATGTGGGGTTGCGCGATCACGCTGCCTTCCGATTCCTGGCAGGATGCGCTCAGTCGAATGGGCACGATGTTCGCTCACCCCGATCTCGATACGGTGACCGTGGACGCGACCCGGATCTACGTCCTCGACGAGCTCGACAACTGGCTCCACGACGACGAGGCGCAGCGCGAACGGCTCATTTTTTCGACCAAGTATCTCGTCAGCGGCTATCGGCTGCCGGCGTTGGGCTCGCACCGGACGCTCGTGAGCATCCAGCACTCGGAGATCGAGAACTACTACCGCAAATTCGTGGTCCAGCCGAACATGGTGGTCTGCGTCTTCGGGGACATCAACCCTTCCTCGACCCCGTCTTCTGTAGAAGCAGCGATCCGCGACGTGTCGGCGAAGCCGTTCCAACCGGGAACCGTGGCCCAAGAGGGCGATTTCGATGGATTCCGCGAGAAGTGGGAGCTGGGACAGGGCCCGAACTCGACCGTGACGCTCGCATTTGCCGGACCGCCGGCTCGAAGCCCGGATGTCCCGGCTCTCTGCGTCTTCGCCTCACTGCTGTCCGGCCCCAAGGGATGGTTCGAGCAATACATCACCAAGACGGGTGGTTCCAAGGGCACGAACGCCATCCTGTCGCAAGCCGTGGACGAGTGCCCCGTCATCGCGACCTTGACGGTGGGAGGCCCTCTTCAAGAAGAGGACATGGTCAAGCTCCTGTTCCGGCAGTTCAAGAAAGCCGCGCTCCTCCCGCTTCACGGAGACTTCGCGCCCGACCTCGTGAACGCGAAAATACTGGCCTCCGGCGGCTACCTGATGATCCTCGATTCCAACCCGACCCGCGCCCTCCAGTTCGCACGGTCGGAGCTCTTTGGGTTGGGGATCGATTATCCGATCCTCCTGCCGGCGAAGATTGGCGGCACGACCAGCGACGATATGCTTCGCATCGGGTCCAGGTATTTCCAAAAGAGTCAGTGGGATCGGGCGTCGTACGCGATTTGCGAGACGCGCCCCGGCGGCTGGTAGCGAGCGGATTCGCGTCTTGACCGCCCACTGATTTGGAGCCGGTCACCGTCATCGCCACCGTCCGAAACGAAGCCGCGTCGATCGGCGCTCTCCTCGATTCGATCCTCTCGGGTACCCGCCTTCCGGACGAGATCGTCGTGGCGGATGGCGGATCCACCGATCGAACCCTGGAGCTGCTCCGTTCCCGCGCCGCCGCGGATCCGCGGATTCACGCGGTTTCCGCTCCCGGCAACCGCTCGGTCGGCCGGAACGCCGCGGTCAGGGCTTCACGCTCCCCGATCATCGCCTGTACCGACGCCGGCGTGCAGGTCGAGCCGGAGTGGCTGGAGCGGATCACCCAACCGTTCGACGCCGACCCGGGAACCGACGTGGTCGCGGGTTTCTATTCCCCGGTGGGGACGACCTGGTTCGAGCGCGCCGCGGGCGTGATCTCCGCCCCTCGTGTCGAGGAGATCGACCCCGCGAGATTTCTCCCCTCGACGCGCTCCATCGCGTTTCGCCGCTCGGCGTGGGAGCGGGTACACGGATTCGACGAATCGCTCGCTCACAACGAGGACACCCCGTTCGCGCTCGCGCTCAAGCGCTCGGGGGCGCGCTTTCACTTCGAGTCCAGCGCTCGGGTCCGCTGGCGTCCGCGCGGCGACGTGGGGTCCTTTTTCCGCCAACACAAGCGATTCGGTTTCGGGGACGGCGAGTCCCGCGTGCAGGGCTGGTTTTATGCGACGCTGGCCGCGAAGTACGTCCTGGGCGCGACTCTGTTCCTGGCCGGATTTCGATTCCGCGCGGCGTGGTGGCTGCTCGGACTCGGCGTGCTCCTGTTCGCGGCGGGCCAGGCGCGGCGGGGGACGGGAAGGGTAGGAATTCTGGTGTCAGCGCTGGTCGTGCCGTCCTTGAAGGTGGTCTACGACGCGGCCTATTTGATCGGGTACGTGCGCGGAAGGTTGAAGCCCCGGCCACCCGGCTAGGCGGCTGGGCCGGGCGAAAGAGTGCCCTCGGCGGGCGAAGGTCCGCCTACCCTTAACCTTCTTGTCCGACCTCTTCCGGGCCCGGACTTTCCTCGGGCCTCGGGTTGAAGATCCCGGCGAGCTCGCTTCGAAGCTGTCCCGAGTCGAGCTTCCACTTCAGCTCCCCTTTGTACGCGATCGAGATCGCCCCGGTCTCCTCCGACACGACGATGACGACCGCGTCGGTCTCCTCGGCCAGGCCCAACGCGGCGCGATGCCGGGTGCCGAGAAGGGGCGAGAGCCCGCGCGTCTGGCTCAGGGGTAGGATGCAGCCGGCCGCCACGATTTGATCGCCGCGGATGATGGCCGCGCCGTCGTGGAGGGGGGAGTGCGGCGTGAAGACCGTCTCGAGCAGCTCCGAGCTGACGCGCGCCTCGAGCTTGGTGCCGGTCTCCACATAGTTGCGAAGTCCCATGTCCCGCTCCACCACGACGAGCGCCCCGCGCCGTTCCTCGCTCATCTCCTCCACCGATTTCAAGATCTCTCCGACGACGCCGTAACCCTCGACGCGGATGAGCGCGCGGAGAAGGCGGTTTTGGCCGATGTGGGTCAGGAGTGCGCGCAGCTCGGGCTGGAAGAGGATCACGAAGAGGATGACCCAGACCGTCTTCACGCTGTTGATGATCCAGTTCAAGGCATTCAGGCGGAACCACTGCGCCACAATCGAGACAAATCCAATGACGATGAGCCCAACGAACATCTGCGAGGCGCGCGTGCCCTTGATCATCGCGAACAGACGGTAGAAAAGAAACGCCACGATGAGAATATCGAGTACGTCGAGGAGGATCTGAGGCTTGATCGCGATCATGCGCCCGCTCCCTGCCCGGCGGTTCCAACCAAGGTCGGATTCAGGAGCGTCTCGGCGAGGCGAAGGGCGGCCACGGTCTCGCGAACGTCATGCGTTCGAAAGATCCTGGCGCCCAGAGCGTAGGCGGCGACAGCCGCTCCGAGGCCTGCGGCGAGCCTGCCTTCGAGCGGCTCGTCCGTCAAGGTGCCAAGGAACGACTTTCGGGAGAGGCCGACGTAGACCGGGCGACCGAGCGACTTGAGCCCCGGAATCCCGCGCAGCACATCGATGCTCTGCTCGGCGCGCTTCGAGAACCCGATCCCCGGATCGATCGCGATCCGCTCGCGCGGGACGCCCCGCGATTCCGCGAGCCGGATTCGCTCGAAGAGGAATGCGCGCACGTCGGCGGCCACGTCGGCATAGTCACGCCGCGCGTGGAGCGCCCCCGGCGCGCCGAGGGAATGCATGAGCACCAGGCCCGCCCCCGCGCGCGCGGCCTCATCCGCCACGGTGGGCGCGACTCCCAGCCCGCTCACGTCGTTCACGATCGCGGCTCCGCATTCGAGCGCGCGGCGCGCGACCTCGGGATGGTAGGTGTCGATCGAGACCGGTAGAGGGATGCGCGACACGATCGAGCGGAGCGCGGGTTCCACGCGGTTCCATTCCTCTTCGGACCCCACCGGAGCGCTGCCCGGGCGCGTGCTCTGCCCGCCGACGTCGATCGCGTCCGCCCCTTCGGAAGCCATCGCTTCCGCGCGGGCGATCGCCGAATCGGCGCTCTCAAAGCGGCCGCCGTCGTAAAAGGAATCGGGGGTCAGGTTCAAGATGCCCACCACGCGCGGCCGCTCGCTCAGGTCCCAGACGCCGGTGCGGTGGACGAAGGTCAGCGGCTCAGTCGGGACTCGCTGCGGGGAGATTTCGATACGCGGAGCATCGGGATCCGGACGCACGGGTTCACGCCAATCCTGGGCTCTCGCTGGGTGCGATCCGAGGCGCGTGCGCCCCATCGCGCGCGGACTCCTTGTTGTCATCCGATTCCTGCGTGAAGCCGCTCTCGTCCTGACCGTCGGTCGAGGAGCGCGGGCGCGGGAGCGGCTCGAGCTTCTCCCCGCGCAGCACCTTCTCGACTTGCTCGCCGTCCAGCATCTCGCGCTCGAGGAGGGCCCCCGCCAGGAGATGAAGCTTGTCCACGTTGTCGACGAGGAGCTGGCGCGCGTGGTTGTAGGCGCCGTCCACCAGGCTACGCACCTCCTCGTCGATCATGATCGCGGTCTTCTCGCTGTAATCGCGATGCTGTGAGATCTCGCGACCCAGGAACACGAACTCTTCCTTGGTTCCGAACGTCAGCGGGCCCAACCGTTCGCTCATGCCCCACTCGCAGACCATGCGGCGGGCGATGTTGGTCGCGCGGCGTATGTCGTCCTGCGCCCCCGTGGTGAGCTGATTCAGCACGACCTGCTCGGCGGCGCGTCCTCCCATCAGGTGGGTGAGGACCATGAGCCAGTATTCGCGCGAGAAGGAGTGGCGTTCGTCCTGGGGCAGGTACGCGGTCAATCCGAGCGCGCGCCCCCGTGGGATGATCGTCACCTTGTGAACCTTGTCGCTCCCGGGTTGCAACCACGCCATGAGCGCGTGTCCCGCCTCGTGGTAGGACGTGCTTTTCTTCTCGGTATCCGAGATGACGAGGCTGCGCCGCTCGGTTCCCATCATCACCTTGTCTTTCGCGTCCTCGAAATCCGGCGCGGAGACCCGCTTGTGGTTGCGCCGCGCCGCGAGGAGCGCGGCTTCGTTCACGAGATTGGCCAGGTCCGCGCCCACCATGCCCGGGGTGCCGCGCGCGATGGTGTTCAGATTGACGTCCTCGCCGACGGGAATGTTGCGCGTGTGCACGCGCAGGATTCCCTCACGCCCGCGCACGTCCGGAACGTCGACCACGATCTGGCGGTCGAATCGGCCCGGGCGCAGGAGCGCAGGATCGAGCACGTCCGGACGGTTCGTGGCCGCGATCAGGATCACGCCGTCGTTCGATTCGAAACCGTCCATCTCGACGAGGAGCTGGTTCAGTGTCTGCTCGCGCTCGTCGTGCCCGCCGCCCAAGCCCGCTCCGCGGTGGCGTCCGACAGCGTCGATCTCGTCGATGAAGATGATGCAAGGCGCGTTACGTTTGCCCTGGTCGAAAAGGTCACGGACCCGCGAGGCGCCGACCCCGACGAACATCTCCACGAAGTCGGAGCCGGAGAGTGAGAAGAACGGCACGTTTGCCTCGCCCGCGACCGCCTTGGCGAGGAGCGTCTTTCCCGTTCCCGGTGGGCCGAGCAAGAGCGCGCCCTTGGGAATCCGTCCGCCGAGCCGCTGGAATTTCTTCGGGTCGCGAAGAAACTCGATGATTTCCTCCAGCTCCTGCTTCGCCTCGTCCGCGCCGGCCACGTCCTTGAAGGTGACCTTGGGGCTGTTTTCCATGAGCACCTTGGGCCGGCTCTTCCCGAACTTCATCGCGTTCGCGCCGCCCGACTGAATCTGCCGGATCATGAACATCCAGAGAACGAGGAGCGCCACGAACGGCAGGTAGGAGAGTGCCAGGCTCCACCAATTCATCCCGGGGGGCTTCGAGTTGACCGTCGCGTCGGGGCTCTTGGCGAGGACCGCTCTTCCGAGATCCTTGTCCTCGGCGGGAAGATAAACTTTGAAAAAGACGTAGGAGGCCGGCCGCCCCTCCTCGTGCGTGAGGGCGCTCTGCTTGAGCTCGCCCACGACCTCGCGGTCGACGATGGTGACGGCCTTGAGGTTGCCGGAGTCCACCTGCGCGAGGAACTCGGAGTAGGGAATCTCGTGCGTCTTGGCCTTGATCTCACCGTAGATCTGCACGAAGAGAATCACGCCGAGCACGAGGATGAGCCAAAGTAGCGCGGTGCGGATCGGCCGTGCCGGTCCGAAGGGCGCGGACTTCCGCTGCGGCATCCTCGGCGGGCGACCCTTCCGGGGCGGCGGACCGGCGGACTTGCGGAGCATGGTGAGCGCCTTCTCGTTGTCGATACGAATCATGGGCTGGCTAGGTCCTGTCTGGGTTCGAGGGCGTCGACCGTGATATCGGCCCGAACGCCCGGTTACTCAAGTCTTGGATGGCGTTTCAGCGCGCTCCGGTTCCGCTTCGCGCTTCCTCAGCACGAGTGTTCCCCGCTCGCGGCGAGCCTGGATCCCCAACGGGATGTCCGCGGACCGGCCGGCGTGTGACGTGAGGAGCGAGTGGAGGGCGTCGATGTGAGCCGTCGAGAATTCGAGGATGTCCCCGTTCAACTCCTGCAAGACGCAGCGGAAGAGGTACTTCCGCAGAAGCTCAGGGTAGTGGAGCATCCCGGCCGCATCAAGCTCGATTTTCCCCGAATCGCTTGCTCGGACGAGGCTCGGCAGGATCCGACGAGCCTCCACGGTCAAATAGGCGTCCGCTTCGCGAAAAAGCGCCGCCTCTCGGACCAGGGATTGAGAGATGGATGGGTTCATGGCCTCCCGGATGCGCGGCAGGATCTCGAGCCTCAAGAAATTCCTCCGGGCGTCCGGCACCAGATTGGATGAATCCAGCCTGTGCGCGAGAGCGCGGCGCTTCAGGTAGTCGAGGACCTGCACCCGTGTGGTTGTGAGGAGCGGGCGCACCAGATAAAGGCCATGCAATTTCCTTACCGGCAGCATCCCGGAGAGCCCTGTGAGCCCGGCGCCGCGGATCAACCGAAGGAGCACGGTCTCGGCCTGATCATCCGCGGTGTGGGCGACGGCCACCCGGTCCGCTCCGACCTCCTCCGCCATCTTACGGAGGGCCTCGTAGCGTACCGCCCGGGCCGCAGCCTCCTTGGATTCGCGGCGTTCGCGCTGCCTGAGCCCCGACAGGACCCGTGTCGAAAGGTACCGGACGCCGAGCTGCTCCGCGGCCCGCTCCACAAATGAGGCGTCCTCCTCCGACTCGGTCCCTCGGAGCCCGTGGTTCACATGCCCCGCGACGAGCTTTCCCGCCGGAATTCCCGAGCGCTCGCGGTATCCGGCAAGGAAATCGAGGAGCGCGATCGAGTCGGGCCCCCCCGAAACGCCTACCAGCACGGTCGATTCCAGCGGAATGAGCCCATGCGCGACGATGAGGTGCTCGGCGTTGAGTTCCAGGCGCTGATCGCGTGGGTTGGGGCGGGCCGCCTTCATGCCCCGGGGCCGTCGTGTCGGAAAGGGAGCCACCCGCTGAGTATACCGGAGGGCGCAAAAAGCGCGGGGCAAAGCCCCGCGCCCAAGCGCAAGATGGTGGCGGCGCAGGGATTCGAACCCCGGACCAAGGGATTATGATTCCCCTGCTCTACCAGCTGAGCTACACCGCCAGCGAGAAGAGGATCGTAGTCACGCGACCCCGCAGTGTCAAGGCGGGCCGGTTGACATGGCCGGATGCCGATTCGTATACTCAAGAATTACCATTTCGCGAGCCGGCTCCACCGGCGCACCGGCGCCTTCAGGGAGATCTCCAAACCTCATGTCTCGAAATTTCGTAGGGGGGTTGTTCGTAATCCTCCTCGCGGGCTTCGCTACACCCTCGCTGGCAAACGATCTCGTCGGTTCGGGGGCCATCGGCGCGCGCGGAGGATCGCTGCTGTTCACCAAAGACGCATGGACCAAGCAAGACGCCAAGCCGCGCCTTTCAGGAGATCTCGTGTTCAGCTACGCGTGGACCGACCATGCCACGATCGACGTGACGGCGGGATACGGGTGGAACCGTCTTGAGACCGGCAACCCGGAATTCTACGTCGCGACGTCGACCCCCATCACCTTGGGGGCGCGGTATTTCCTGCGTGACGGCAAGGTATGGCGCCCCTACGTCGGGGCGGGTGGCGGCCTATATGTATGGTCGATTCTCACCCAGGATCTGGGTGCCGCGAAGGATCCCGTGACGTTCGAGCGGTTGAGAAGGGCCCGTCCGGGAGTCCATGGGATGATCGGGATGGAGCGTCGCATGTCGAAGCACATCGCCATGACCGGTGACGCGAACTATCACTACATCTTCGCCAAGGATACGGAGCGCTTCCCGAGCGGATACAACGGCAACAAGGCGTACGCGCAAGTTCGCCTGGGCGTGAGCTTCTTCTTCTCGCTCAGCGAGCGAATCAATACGGGGCTCCCCGAATAGGCATGAAAACGTTCGCCGCTCCCGGAGCCAAGATCCAACCGGCCGTCGAGGCCGGGCCGGGAACGCGCGTGGGAACCGATCTGGCGCTCACCTTCGACGACGTCCTCCTCCTCCCAGGCTACTCCGAAGTCCATCCACGTGACGTCGACACGACCACGCTCTTGACCCGCGGAATCACGCTCAACGTTCCGGTCGTGAGCGCCGCGATGGATACCGTCACCGAGAGCGCGCTCGCGATCGCGATCGCGCAGGAGGGCGGGATCGGGATCATCCACAAGAATCTTCCGATCGCGGAGCAGGTGGAGGAAGTGGACCGCGTGAAGCGTTCCGAGAGCGGAATGATCGTGAACCCCATCACGCTTCCCCCGGACGTTCCGATCAGCCGGGCGCTCGAGCTGATGGAAAAGTTCCGCATCTCCGGCGTGCCGATCACGGAGGGCAAGCGCCTCGTGGGCATCCTCACGAACCGGGATCTTCGCTTCGTGCGCGGGACCGATCTCAGGGTGAAGGACGTGATGACGCACCAGAATCTCATCACCGCACCGGTCGGGACGACGCTCGAGGAAGCCGAGCGGATTCTGCACCAGAACCGGATCGAGAAGCTCCCGGTGGTGGACGAGAGCTTCCAGCTTCGGGGGCTCATCACCGTCAAGGACATCCAGAAGCGCATCCGGTATCCGAAAGCCTGCAAGGACCATTTGGGAAGGCTCCGCGTCGGGGCCGCGGTCGGTGTGGGGCACGAGGCCCTGGATCGCGTCGATGAGCTCGTGCGGACCGGAGTCGACGTCATCTGCATCGACAGCGCGCACGGCCACTCCAAGGCGGTCGTGGATTCGGCGCGGGCGGTCAAGGCCAAGTATCCAAGCCTGCAGCTCATGGTGGGAAACGTGGCCACGGCCGAGGCCACCCGCGATCTCATCGCCGCGGGCGCGGACGCGGTGAAGGTGGGGATGGGCCCCGGCTCGGCGTGCACGACCCGCGTCGTCGCGGGGGTCGGAGTGCCGCAGATCACGGCCGTGCTGGAATGCGCGGCCGCCGCCGCGGACGCGGGCGTGCCGCTCATCGCGGATGGGGGAATCAAGTATTCCGGCGACCTCGTGAAGGCGCTTGCCGCCGGTGCGCACTCGGTGATGCTGGGAAACCTGCTCGCGGGAACCGAGGAAAGTCCCGGTGAGACGATCCTCTACGAAGGGCGCACCTACAAGGTCTATCGCGGCATGGGCTCGCTGAGCGCCATGTCGGGCGGGCGCGGCGACCGGTATTTTCAGGAGGGGGTCAAGGACCTGAAGAAGCTTGTCGCCGAGGGAATCGAGGCACGGGTCCCCTACAAGGGGCAGCTCGCGAACGTGATTTATCAGCTCGTCGGCGGCCTCAAAGCCGGCATGGGGTACTGTGGCGTCCGTTCCACCGAGGAGCTCCGCACGAAGACACGGTTCATCCGCATCACCGCTGCGGGCCTACGCGAAAGCCACCCGCACGATCTCACCATCACCAAGGAAGCTCCGAACTACGAAATCCGATAAAAGCGCGGCGCCCCTAAAAGCGCGGCGCCCCAAAAAGCGCGGCGCCCCGCCGGGGGGGCGGGGCGTGGTGTTCGACCGCGTTTGTTCAAGGGGTGCGTGCCCTCCGGGGGTGAATCGGTCGGGGGACGAAGGGCACGCGGGGGATCGGTGCTCCCGCTAGGGGCCTCCTGCGGGCAACGAAAAGTGGAAATCGGGCGACAGCTGACGGATCTCGCGAGCGAGTCCGCGCATCTGATCCAGGAGCTTCCGCTCGCCGGTCCGCTTCCATTCCGAGTAGGCATCGAGCAACAGGTCCTGCATATCCCGAAGCGATTGTTCCTTCGCGTCTTCGTCGACCTTGCGCTCGAGCCGAATCACATGCGCCTTCCGGAACCGCTTCGAGACGCTCCAGTACTCGCCCTTCATGTGCGAGAGAAGCTTGTGGTAGCGCTCCAGCCCGAGCGTCAGCTTCTCCAGCACTGACGCGATCGTCTCGGCCGGATTCTCGAGCAGCTCGCCGTACGTATACGTGAAGTGATACCAGTTGGGGCTCCGCCCCACGTCCGCTTCCTCACCGGGGAGCATGCCGTCGCGCCGGCTCGGCACGTTGGGCCCGTGGTGCTCGAAGATGCCGATCGAGATGAGCAAGAGGTCGTCGGGCGTGCGAAGGATGAGGTATTTCAGGGCGCCGTGATTCGAGTTGGCCAACCGGCGCCAGGCCCCGATGTCGTACCGGGAGAGAAGCCGTGTGCGCTCCGACGGTAGGGGCACCTGCGCCTCGAACTGGTCGCGCAACGCGCTCAAGTAAGCATCCACATCCTCCTGAGGAAGCGGGTCGCCGTTCTGCGGCGTGCCCTCCGCTTTCGTGAGGAGGAGGCAGTTCATCGTGAAATAGAGCGTCGGCTGCAGCTTCCTCTGCACCGCCTTGCCTGCGAGATACTTTCGCGCTGCCGACATTGCCGTACTCCTTGGAAGGGCATCCCCTGCCCGGACCGCATCCCATCCACATTCCGAATCGAGTACCACTGCATCCGGCGTGCCGCATGGGATGGGCCGCGTACCCACGGGGTGGCAACTCCTGCTGCAGCAAGGAGATCGGGCCAAGTGAGATCGCGCGCGACATCGGGGTCGCACGTGCCGATGTGTCGCGGTGTGGCTTGAAGGAACCTAGGAAACGGGCGTAAGCACCCATTTATATAGATGGGCCCGATCTTGCGTTTTGCGGTCCTACAAGCCTTTTGCAATTCGGACGGCGCCAAGCACTCTGCATTCGTTGGAGAAGCGGTCCGAAGAGACGAGGAGAAGTCACCCAATGTGCAAACGTACCCAGGCCTGCGGGCAGGATTTACACGAAACAGGTGGCACAGTATTTGCGATTCATTCCAATTTCGCCATAGCCACCGCATCGACGTCGCAACGGATCGAGGAGAAGTCGACGTGAACATGAACCTCGGCACGAGGGGCGCGCTTACCTTCCGGCTCGGTGATTTCTCGTTCGCCGTCCGTGTCGAGGAAGCCGGCGGAGTCCTCGACGCCGAACGGCTCGCGCATTTGCCGTGCGTTGCCGAGTCTGTCGCCGGGGTCGCAGCCTTTCGCGGCGAAATGGTCCCGGTCGTGGACCTCGCCGTGTACCTCGGCATCGAGACCCGGGGCCTGCCGGGCCCCCGCTACGCACTCGTGCTCACCCGCGGCGTGGACCGATTCGCGCTGCTCATTCCTGAGATCCCCAAGCTGGTCCTGGGCCGCGACCTTCGTGAAGCGCCCGCTTCCGCTGTCGATCCCGAGCTGGGCGAGCTTTTCGAATCGGAGCTGGAGACGGACCAGGATCATTTCCACTGCCTCAACTACTGGAAGATTTTCGAATCCATGATTCCGCCCAGCGGCGCCGCTGGCCCGGGCCGGTCTTCCACGGAACGGGGGAACTAGAGATGCTAGGGCGGAGGGAAGACGACCGCGGGGGCAGTCCAGGACCGTCCGCGGTCCTCGTTACGTTCGCCACGGCAGTCCTGGCTGGGGCCGCCGGAATCATCCTTGCGGGGCTGGCCGCCTGGGTCTGGGTGGGGGCGATTACGTTCGGCGGCGCGTACCTCGCCTCGAGGACATCCAGGGGGGTGAAGGCCGAAGGCCCCCTCAAGGCGCGACGACTCCTCCTCATGCTCGACCGCGGTGGCTCCCAGGAGGCGAAGGCGCCGGTGGAGTTCACGGAAGAATGGGGGACGCTCTATGAGCGTCTGAAGAAGATGGCCCTCGAGGCGCGGACCAGCTCGACCGCACTTGCCGAGCTCGAACGATTCCGCCAGCAGGCCGATCTCGCCGCCTCCATTCTGAGGGACGGCAAGGATCCGCTGACCGAAGCGCCCGAGCTGCGCGTCGGACCGCTCCAGTCCCTGCTCGAAGGCATCAAGAGCGCGGCGTCCACCCCGGTCGTGAGCCGGCTTCCGCTCGGGGAGGAAGAATTGATCGGCACGGACGGGGAGGGGCTGCCCCCGACCTGGCCCAAACCGACCGGGGAGTCATCCCCTCACGGCCCCGCGATCGCGGAGGGAGTCGCGCGCGGGCTCCGGCACCTCGTTCAGGATCTCGAGGCGCTCGCCGCCACCCTGGGGGGCGAAGGCCGGAGGCCGACCACGCCGGGGGGCGAGAACCCGGATCTCAGGAGCCCTGCCCAGCTGGTGGATGCCGTCGTGCTCACTGCCGCGGACGGAATCGAGGACCTCGCGGCGGGCCTCATGCGGGCGAATGAGCTGGCATCGGTCGCGGAGCGCGTGACCAACCGCGCGACCCTGCTCGCGTTGAACGCGGCGCTCGAGGCAACCCGCTCCGGCAGCGAAGCGTTCGCCGCCATCGCCGAGGAGACCCGGAGGCTGGCCGAGTTCGCACGGGAGGCGACCGACACGATTTCGCGCCTTGCGTCCGAGATCGAGTACAAGGTCGGCGAAACGATCACCGCGATCCACGCCACCAGCGAGCACGCGAAGACGTCGTTGGCGGAGATGTCCGGCGCCGCCACGCCCCTCCCGGCGTCGGCACGGAGCGCGCGAGCCCAAATCGGGAAGCTGCTCGATCGGGCCCGCGACCTTCAGCGAGCGCTCAACACCTCCTCCTCCGACCGGGTCGGCGGGGACCCCACGGCCGGCCCGAATTCGGTGCAGGAACACGTGGAGAACGATCCGCCACCCGCCGACAAATTGCCTGCGGAGGGGATCTTGCTGATCGAAGGGCTGAAGCCCGGAGCCCGTCTCGAGAGCTGACCCCTCGTCCACGCCATCGAGAGGCAGCATGAGAACCGCCGCGTCCGAATACCTAAGCCAAACTCAAATCATGTCTCGTCTGGGCGCGACCTTCGGTGCGCTCATTCACGAGCAGGTCGCGGCCGTACGCCGCTTCCTCGACGATGAGACCAACTACGACTCGAGCGACTTCCTCCCGATCGCCGAGCTTGCGGTGCGGCTCGTCGAGCGGAGCGCCGAATGGCTCGAGGTCAGCGAGATCGCGAGCTTGGCCCTCGAGATGAGAGAGACATTGGCGCAATTGAGCCAGCTAAGGCCCGCCGAGCGTCAGGACGTGGTCACGCAGTGCCGGGTCGCGCTGGAGGCCGAGGAGCGCCTGGTCGAGCGCCTGCGCTCCGACGGGTTCGCGGCCCTGGTCGATCACGCCGGCCTCGTGAGCGACGCCCTGGACGGTCTGCGTGCGAATCTGAAGCAGGCACGCGCGCAAGAGCTCAACTCGGCCCGCGGCATGATCGACGATGCCACCCCGGACGTGGGGAGCCAGGAAAACCTCCTTGCCCTTACCTTCGAGATCAAAAACTCGCTCATTCATCAGAATGAACGGATCGGCTCGATGAGCGAGGTCGTCGGCGAGACGCTTGACGCCGCGCACTCGGCGCTGACCGAGTGGGACATCGTCCAAAAGGCTGTGGAGCGCCAGCGGATCTCGCATGGAAAGAAGGCGAGCCAGCACCCGAGCCCCCTGGAGGGGAGGTCGCTGACCATCAACCAGCGCCTCCAAGAGACGGCGTCGGGGCTCCGCACCATCTCCCATGAGCTGAACATGCTGTTGGGCCTTCAGTACTCGCTCGAGCGAAGGGCCCGCGATCTGGACGAGCATCTCCTGTGGGAATTCCTGGATCCACTCGACCGCTATCTCGACGACATGTATACCGCCGCCCAGTGCGGAAGCCGCGGCCAGAGGATGGGTCTCTCGATTCAGACCGGCGGGGTCGGTTTCGAGCCTGAGATCGGGGCGATCCTACTCCCGCTGGTGCTGCGGCTCCTCGAAACCATGCAGCCTTTGACCGAAGCCGGTGAGACGCTCGAGATCCGGATCACGGCTGCCCGGGAAGGGCTCGAGGCGCGGCTTCAAATCGAGGGTCCTATCACGCTCGATCTGGAGCCGGTCCGGCTCCTCGAGAACGCTCTGGAAAGCCTCGGGGGCTTTGCCTCGCTGAACGAGTCGCCCGGCGCGGGGACGAGCCTGAGGTTGCAGTTCCCCATGGCGAGATCCCTCCGGAGCTTCTTGATCGTGGAAGCCGGGGGGCAACGGATCGCGCTCCCGTGGAGTGCGGTGGAGCGAATCTATTCGAGCGATTCCGATCCAGCCTGGACGTCAGCCGGCAGCCCCAGGCGAATCTACTCGCTTGCGGCGCTCTTCGGCCGCGATCCGGCCTGGACGCCGGACGGGGCGCGGTCGGAGGCGAGTCCGTCGACGGGCACCGCGGGCCGCGGCTCGAGAACGGAGAACGGCGGCGAGGGGCATCCCCTGGCTGTGCTTCGGTCCGGGAGCGGGTCGGCGGTGGTCAGCTTCGACCGGCTCGTGTGGCGCGAGAACGCGCGTTTGAAGCCCCTTCCTCCGAGACTCTTTCCCGTCGAGGAAGTCCTCGGAGGCATCCTGACTCCCGATTCCGGCATCACGCTCGTATTGAACCCAAGCGCCCTCCTGAAACGCACGCGCGCGGAAGGCGACCCGCCCACGGACGCCGCGGGTCCCGACGCGCACGCCGACTCGGGAGGAGCCGCGCCGTGAGAGCCCTCCAGATCGAGCGCTTGGGACCGCGGGACGATTTCCATTTCGCGCTCCGGGGAGTCATCGATGCGGAAGGGGCGCGCTCGATCGACCGCCTCCTCCTGAATTGCCAGGGACGAAGCGCGCCGTGCGTGCGACTCGATTTGGCGCAAGTCGAGAGCATCTCGACCCTCGGCATCTCCGTCTTGAGCCGTTGGGGGCGCGTGTACGAGAAGACCGAGCGCCGAATCGAGCTGAACGGTTTGGCGCCGGAGGTCCAGGCGACGCTTCAGCAGTCTGGGGCGATCGTCTACGTCGCGAACACGATGCCCGCGGCGGGCGCCGTCGCCGTCGCGGCTGAAACCGCTCCAAGTCCCCCCGTCCCAAGGCCGCCCGACCGTCTCGTCGAGCCCCCGGGGATCACGGTCGATCCGGATCCCGCGAGGCGTTTTCAGGCCACGCCGCTCGATGCCCCCACCGGCCCCGAGCTGGCTTCGCTCCAATCGAAGCTCAAGCGGAAGATCGTCGAATTCCGAAATCTGTTCGAGATCACCCAAGCGCTCAACCTGGCGCAAGACCTGGACGAGGTTCTGAACCTCTTCGGCCTGAGCGTCATGGGCCAGTTTGGCTTGGAGCGGCTCGCGCTCTTTCTCAGCGATCCCGACAAGGACGGCCACTTGGTCCCCCGCCACGTGCGCGGGTTCGCGCAGGACCATTTTCAGGATTTCACCGTTCCGTGGACCGCGTTTCGAAGGTTCGCCCCCGATCGCTCGTTCGTGGCCCTTCACGATATGGAAGGCAAGCAGAACGGCTCCGAGGAGATCGAGGCCTTGCGGGAGTCCGGGTTCGAGTGGGCGATCCTGCTCTGGGTCCGTCGCGATCTGGAGGGGGTGCTCTTCCTCGGGGGCCGCGGCAGCCGGAAGAAATTCGAGGAAGATGAGCGGGACCTCTTGACCATTCTCTCGCACCAGGGAGCCGTTGCGATCTCGAACGCAAGGGTTCAGCGGGCCCAGGAGGAGCGGAATCTCGGGCTCGTGCGCGGGATGATGGCGCTGATCGAGAGCCGCGATGGATACGCGAAGGGCAGCACCGAGCGCGTCGTCCGGTACGTGAGCGCGGTGGCCCGCCTCCTCGATTATCCGAAGGAATACCTGAAATCTCTCGTGTACGGAGCGGTGCTTCGAGACATCGGGATGATCACGGTGAGCGGGCTCATCTTGAAGAACCCCGCGCATCTCTCGGAAGAGGAGTGGGCGCTCATCAAGCAGCACCCCCTTCGCGGGGCCCAGATCCTCGAGGAGATGAACTTCCCCAAGGAAGTGATCGCGATCGTCTTGAATCACCACGAGCGCTGGGGCGGGGAAGGATACCCGAACGGGATCCGCGGCCAGGAAATCCCGCTGGGTGCGCGGATCGTCTCGCTCGTGGACGCCTACGTCGCCATGACGAGCGAGCGGCCCTATCGCCGGGCGCTCCCCTACGAGAAAGCGCGTCAGGTGATCGCGGAAAACTGGGGCAGCCCCTTCGATCCGAGCGTCATCGAGGTATTCCTGACAGTTCTCGACAAGATCGAACGCCGTACGCGCTTGCGCGAAGGCCAACCCCTGCCCGAAGCGGCCGGAGCCGCGGCGGGCGCGGAGCCCGGGCCAGCGGGCGGCTCGGCGGCTCTGGATCCTCTCGCCTCGGGCGCCACGATTCCACTTGAGAAGGACCCGGCTCCGGGCCCCTCTACCAAGTTCGGGTCCGGGCCCGCGATGGAAGCGGAGACACGCCGATGACCCCCGAGAGCTTGAAACCCGCTCTCGAGACCCGCGAGGGCAAGCAGAAGCGGACGATCCTCGTCGTCGACGACGACCGGCGCGTCGTGGATCTTCTGCAAATCTCCCTGTCGCAGAACGGCTACCACGTGACGACCGCTTCCACCGGCGAGGAAGCGCTGGAGGCGGTGCGCCGGGAGACTCCGGATATGGTGATTCTCGATTTGAGGCTCCCGAAGAAGAACGGGTATGAAGTCTGTGCGGCGCTGAAGAGCTCGAAGGAGACCTCCGCGATCCCGGTCATCATGGTCTCCGCGACCGCCGAGGTCGACGCGCGCCTCCAGGGCCTCATGCACGGCGCGGACGACTACCTGACGAAGCCGTTCTCGCCGAAGGAGCTCCTGATCAAGGTGCGGCGCATTTTCGAGCGGATGGAAAAGGCCGAGGTCCTGAGCACCAAGAACCGGGAGCTCGAGACGGAGGTGGCCCGGAACCGCGAGGACCTGGTCGTTCGGAACAAGGAGCTCCGCTTCCAGGTGTTCAGCCTCGAGACCCTGATGGGCCTCACCCACCAGCTCAATTCCTCGCTCGATCTCGATTCCCTGATGGGTACGGTCATTCTGAGCGTTGTGGGCCAGCTCCGCGTCAACTCCGCCTGCCTCTTCCTGACCGACTCGCGCGAGAATCCGAAGCGGCTGGATGCCTGGACCTTCAAGGGCGTGAAGGAGGAGCTGGTTCGTTCGATCACGTTCGCATACGACGATGATTTCGCCCGCGCGATCCGGCCGGTCGACGGCGAGGAAGCGCGTCCGATCCGGCTGCAAGACCTGTCGGAGGACCCCTCCCTCGAGCACGACGTGGGGCCACTCTACGCGGCCGGATTCACGCTTGCATGCCCGGTCATGATGAAGGAGAAGCTCACCGCCATTCTGGCCGTCGGCGAGAAGGTGAGCGGGCAGGACTTTCAGTCCACCGATCTCGAGATGGTGAAAGCGCTCTCCGAGTCGGCAGGCATCGCGATCGAGAACGCTCGGTTGTTCAAAGACCTCCAAGATACGTATCTCGCCACCGTCCGAGTTCTGGTCTCGACGATCGAGGCGAAGGATCCCTACACGCACGGGCACACCGAGCGCGTGGCGCAGTACGCGGTCGGGATCGCGAGGGCGATGGATTTCGGCTCGGACGAGATCCAGACGATCCAGTTGGGTGCGATCCTCCACGACATCGGCAAGCTCCACACGAGCGACTCGATCCTGCATAAGCCCGGAGCGCTCACCGACGAAGAGTGGCGCCTCGTCAAGGCACACCCGGTTCGCGGCGCGCAAATGCTCCAAGGAGTGAAGTTCCTCGAGAAGGCGACCGACCTGGTCCGCCACCACCACGAGCGCGTCGATGGAAAGGGTTACCCGGACGGGCTGCGCGGCGACGAAATCACCATCGGGGCGAAGATCGTGAACGTGGCGGATGCGTTCGACGCGATGACGACGGAGCGGCCCTATCGCGCGGGCCTGACCATCGAGCAGGCGGTCGATCAGATGCAGCAAAAGGCCGGCACCCAATTTGCCGCCGAAGTGGTCGAGGTGCTCGTGCGCGCGCTCCAAGACGGGAGCATCCAGTTGATCCGGAATCCCACGGTCTTCGACGATTCGGTAAGGGCAACCACCTCCATCGACCGCGGCCAGTAGGCTACGGCGGCGCTCCTCCCGTTGACGCCCGGCGAAGCCGCCGTGCACGAGCCGTTTGACTCAACCCACGAGATCCCGGCCCGCCTCCTCGCGTCAACAAGCGTCGCCATCGTCCAATGCGGCCTCCCGCGGCCGGGGCTCCTCCGCCCCCCGTTAGTCCCTGTGGCATAGAGGTTTCCTCGCGGTGTGGGCTGCCAGCCGGGGATCGGCACGCCCGTTGCGATGCTGCGATGGCGGCGGGACGCTCTGTTTGGGGGAGAGCACTGCGGAGTCGGGGCCGCGGTGTGATGAAGCCGAGGAGGCAAAGAGGCGTCCCGCCTTGAAGTTATAGTGGGGGTAGGCGCGGTCGGTAGACCCGGCATTGGCGTTTCCAGCCGGTCCTCCGTGGTCGCGCCGCCCTCATTTTTCGTTGACCCCTCCCGCCGCGTTCGATATCTTCTTCCGCTCGAAGTCGACGGTACTATTCCTCCTGCAAACATGGACGTTGGGCCTTCTGCGGCGTTCCGTTCGCCGCCGCGAGTTCGGCGCGCGGAGATCCCAGGTGGCCGGGAAGACACCGAAAAAGGTCACGGGCTGGCGGCAGGTGGGGCTGCTTTCGTCGATTCCGTTCATTCTCGCCCTGGCACCGATCATCGGACTTGTCATCGGGCAACAACTTGAGCGGCGCTTTCGGACACCTTCCTGGCTGACCTACGTCTTGTGCGGCCTGGGATTCGTCGCGGGAGTGCGCGAAACGATCAAGATCGTCAAGCTTTCGCAACAGGAGGACTGACCCCCGACATGGATCAGGCCCGCCCCGGGCGCGACATCCTGGATCGTGCGCTCCGGACCTCGTGGCTCGCGGCGCTCGCGCTTGCCGCGACCGTGGCGCCCGGCCGTCCGCGCGACGCTGCGGCGATCCTCGCGGGCCAGCTCCTCGCGTTCCTCCACTTCATCTCCCTCCGCAAGATTGTGAAACTCTTCACAGAGGGGAGAAGGGATCCGCGCCTGGCGCTCATGATCGCGGCCAAGGTCACGCTCGTGTACGGGGGGCTGGCCGCGCTGATCACTCTGGGTGGCGTCCGCTATGTGCCGCTCTGCGCCGGCTTCGCGCTCCCGTTTCTCATGCTTTTCCTCAAATCCATCATGCTGGCCCTGGGTGCAGGGCCAGCCTCGCTTACCGCACGGCGGGCAACCGAAACGGCCCGTTCCCTAGGGAACGCGGCCAAGCCCGCCGTGTTTCTCCTCCTCCTTGGCGTGGCGGTGCTCCTCGCATTCTCGGCGCCGCCCGGGGTGGCGCTCGCGGGCGAGGCGGCGCATGGCGCGCCGGCGGCCCATGACGCGGCGGTTACCCATGGCGCGGCGGTTGCCCATGGGGGCGCGGCGGTTGCCGATAGGGACGCGGCGGTTGCCCATGGGGGCGCGGCCCACCACAACGAGGAGGGCGCGGCGGAGCTTCCCAACTGGCTCGTGATCCTCCACGATTTCAACCCCGGGAACCCGCTCGTCAGCTGGCTCGAGAAAAACCAGGTCATCGTGTTCGCGTGGATCGCGGGGCTCCTCTTCCTCCTTGTGAGCTGGCTCGCGATGCGCAAGCCGAAGATGGTGCCGGGCCCCTTTCAGAACGCCATCGAGTGGATGGTCGAGAGCATGGAGGAAGTGTGCGGGGGGCTCCTTGGACCGCAGATCGACAAGCACTTCCCGCTCATCGGGGCGCTCTTCTTCTACATCCTCACGATCAACATGCTTGGGATCATCCCGGGGATGAAGTCGGCGACTTCCTCGCTCGACCTGACGCTGGCCCTGGCGCTGATCACGTTTCTCTACGTGCAGTTCTGGGGGATCCGGAATCTCGGGATCGTCGGCTACCTGGACCACCTCGCAGGGTCGCCCCGCGACGCGATCGGCTGGGCCATGCTCCCGGTGATGCTTCCGGTCCACGTCCTGGGAGAGCTTGCCAAGCCCGTGAGCCTCTCCTGCCGACTCTTCGGCAACATTTTCGGCGAGGACACGCTCATCGTGGTGTTCGTCGGGGCCACGGCGCTCTTGATCAAGGCTTCCCTCGTCGCGCTCGCGGTACCGCCCATGGCCGGCATTACCGCGCTCTTCATGATGCTCCAGACGCTCACGAGCATCGTGCAGGCGCTGATTTTTTCCCTCCTCGCGACCGTGTACCTCTACATGATGCTGCCGCACGAGGCGCACGCGCACGAGGAGGCACACGAGACGCACTGAATCGAAACCGTTGAGGAGGAGGTGAATCCATGCTTTTTCCAGCCGCACTAGGACTCGGACTACCGCTCGGCATCGGCCTCGCGGCCATCGGATCGGGGATCGGCATCGGTTTCCTGGGTAAGGGAGCGATGGAGGCGATGGGACGTCAGCCCGAGATCCTTCCGAAACTCCAAGTCGCCATGATCATCGGCTTCGGCTTTGCCGAAGCGCTCACGATCTACGCGTTCGTCACCATGTTCTTCCTTCAGGGTCGTATCGGTTAAGTTCGAAAGGGTCCATGGAAAAGCTCGTTCATCTGAATCAGCTGCTCGCCCACGCGATCAGCTTCATCATTTTCCTCTTCCTCGTCCGTGGGGCGTTCAACGCGATCATCTTCCCCCCGATGCGCGAGCGCCGCGAGCGGATCCGCGCGGAGTTCGAGCGCATCGAGCGGGAAAAGGCGGAGGTCCAGAAGATCCGCCAGGAGTACGAGGCGCACTTGAAGAAGCTGGACGCCGAAAGCCGCCAGCGGATCCAGGAAGCGGTCGCCGAAGGCCAACGGGTGGCGGGCGAAATCCGCGAGGCGTCGCGCAAGGAAGCTCAGGAGATGATCACCCGCGCGCGCCAGGAGATCGGGATCGAACGGGACAAGGCCCAGGCCACCCTCCGGAACGAGGTGGTCGATCTGGCGGTCGAGATCGCGGGGAAGGGGATCCGGGAAGAGCTGACGGCCGAGAAGCACCGGAAGCTCGTGGATGAGTTCCTCGCCGAGGTCGAAGAGGTCAAGTGATCTCCGCCGTCCTCGCACGCCGCTACGCCCGCGCCCTTCTCGGTCTCTCCCAGCGCCTCGGAGATCTAAAGGAGACACATCAGGATCTCCAGGGGGTCGCGGGCATCTTCGAGAGCGACCCGCGCGTCCGGCGGTTCTTCGAGGCGCCGAACATCGCGCGCACCGAGAAGGAAGCGTTCCTCGCCCGGAGATGGAAGCCCAAGCTCAACCGGAACGTGTACGGGCTGCTGGTGCTCCTGCTCCGCCGCCGGCGCTTCGACCATCTGGTCGCGATCGGGGCTGAGTTCCACAAGCTCGCGGAGGAAGCACAGGGGATCACCCGCGCGGTCGTCCGGACCGCGGTCGCGATCAGCGACCGGCAGGCGGACGCCCTGACGCGCGTTCTCAACAAGCGCACCGGCAGGAAGGTCACGCTCACCCGCGAAGTGGATCCCGCGCTCCTCGGGGGCGCGGTCCTCTCGTTGGATCACAAGGTCATCGACGGCACCTTCGCGACGCAGCTTTGGCGCATTCGCCGGCAGCTGCGTGAGGCGAGGGTCTGAGGCCAGAGGTCAACGCATGGCGTTCAAACCAGAAGAAGTGAGTTCGGTCCTCGAGCAGGAGCTCGAGCGCTACGAATCCCGGCTCAAGATGGAGAGCGTCGGGACGGTCTTGCAGGTCGGCGATGGAATCGCCCGGATCTGGGGTCTCGACGACGCGATGGCGGGTGAGCTCCTCACCTTTCCAGGGGACCTGACCGGCATCGCCCTCAACCTGGAAGAGGACAACGTGGGGGCGGCCCTATTCGGCGGCACGGACAACGTCAAGCAGGGAGACACCGTGCGCCGCACCGGAAAGATCGCTTCCGTCCCGGTCGGCGAGGCGATGATCGGCCGGGTCGTGAACGCGATCGGGCAGCCGATCGACGGCAAAGGTCCGATCGCTACGGACAAGTCGCGACCCCTGGAGGGTCACGCGCCGGGCATCGTGGACCGCCAGCCGGTGAATCAGCCGGTGCAGACCGGCCTCAAGGCCATCGATTCGATGATCCCGATCGGGCGCGGGCAGCGCGAGCTTATCATCGGCGACCGCCAGACCGGCAAGACCGCGCTCGCGATCGACACGATCCTGAACCAGACCGCGGGCGACCTCCACTGCATCTACGTCGCGGTCGGCCAAAAGGACTTCACGGTCGCGAAGGTGGTGAAGGTGCTGGAGGACCGCGGCGCGATGAAATACACGACGGTGGTGGCCGCGGGGGCGAGCGAGTCCGCGCCGCTCCAGTACATCGCGCCCTACACCGGCTGCGCGATCGGCGAGGAGTTCCGCGACGCGGGGAAGCATGCCCTCGTGATCTACGATGATCTCTCGAAACACGCTCAGGCCTACCGGCAGCTCTCGCTGCTCCTGCGTCGACCTCCGGGGCGTGAGGCCTATCCGGGCGACATCTTCTACCTCCACTCCAGGCTTCTCGAACGCGCCGCCAAGCTCAACGACAAATTGGGCGCGGGCTCGCTCACGGCGCTTCCCATCATCGAGACGCAGGCGGGCGACGTGTCGGCGTACATCCCGACGAACGTAATCTCCATCACCGATGGCCAGATCTTCCTCGAGAGCGACCTCTTCTTCGCCGGCATTCGCCCCGCGATCAACGTGGGGATCTCGGTCTCGCGCGTCGGCGGCAAGGCGCAGACGAAGGCTATGAAGAAGGTCGCAGGCCGGCTCCGGCTCGACCTGGCGCAGTTCCGCGAGCTCGCGGCGTTCTCCCAGTTCGGATCGGACTTGGATAAGGCTACCCAGGACCAGCTCACCCGCGGCGAGCGGATGGTGGAGCTCTTGAAGCAGGGGCAATACGAGCCGCTACCGGTGGAGCGCCAGGTTGCGATCATCTATGCGGGGACGCAGGGCTATCTCGACGACCTTCCGACGACCGACATCCGCGACTTCGAAACGGGGCTCTACGAGTACCTCGACAAGGACTATGCGGACTTGATGCACGACTTGAAAGCGAAGTATGAGCTGACGGATGCGATCGAGGCCAAGCTCAAGAAAGCGATCGTGGCCTGGAAGGAGCAGTTCACGAAGAAGCGCGGGGCGGCCTCGAGGTAATCACGTGGCGACCCTTCGCGACATACGGCGCCGGATCCGGAGCGTCCGGAGCACGGCCCAGATCACGAAGACGATGGAGATGGTCTCCGCGGCGAAGCTCCGCCGCGCACAGGCGACGGTCGAGTCCGCGAGGCCCTATGCGGGCGACCTGAGCGCCGTGCTCACCAACCTGGCCGAGGCCTCGAGCGACCTGAGCCACCCGGCGTTCGCGAAGCGCGACGTGAAAAACCGCGCGATCCTGCTCGTCACGTCCGACCGGGGTCTCTGTGGAGCCTTCAACACGAACCTGGTCCGGGCCGCCGAGGCGCGCATGCGCGAGAAGCCCCAGCCCACGCGGCTGGTCCTCCTCGGCAAGAAGGGCTTCGATTACTTCCGCCGGCGCGGCGCCTCGATTCTCGTCTCCAAGACGGACCTGGGCGGTGTCGCCGACTGGAGATTCGCCGAGGAGACGAGCCGCGCCGTCCTCTCGCGCGTGGAGGCGGGCGAGATCGACGAGGTGGACCTGATCTACACGCGCTTCAAGAGCGCCTTGAGCCGCTACGTCGTCGTGGAGCCGTACCTGCCGCTCGGGAGTGAGACTTTCGCGCGTCCCCCCAAGCCGCTTCATGGCGCGGGTATGGAAGGCAAGGCTTCGGGAGCGCGGCGGGACTACATCTACGAGCCCGACCCGGGCACCATCCTGACCCGCATCGTGCCCTATTTCCTGGCGATGCGGCTCTACATGGCGCTCGCGGAATCCGCCGCGGCGGAGCACGGCGCGCGCATGATCGCGATGGGCTCCGCCACGAAGAACGCGAACGAGATGATCCAGACACTCACGCTGCACATGAACCGGACCCGCCAGGCCACGATCACGCGCGAGATCGTCGAGATCGTCGGCGGGGCCGAAGCGCTCAAATAAAAGGACGGACCATGGCACACGCTACGCGGACCAACGCGACCCAGACGAATGGCAAGGGCGGCAACGTCGGCAGCATCATCCAGGTGATCGGGCCCACGGTGGACGTGCGGTTCGCCCCGGAGCATCTGCCCCCGATCTTGAACGCGCTCCGGATCGAGTACCCAGAGCAGGATATCCACCTCACCGTCGAGGTGGCGCTCCATATCGGCGATGAAGTGGTCCGGTGCGTGGCCATGTCCTCGACAGACGGCCTCGTCCGCGACATGAAGGCGGTCGACACCGGCGGCCCGATCAGAGTGCCCGTGGGCCGCCAGACTCTCGGCCGCGTGTTCAACCTCCTGGGGGAGCCAATCGATCAGGGCGCCCCCGTGTCGGAGCCCGAGCTCAAGCTTCCGATCCACCGTGCTCCACCCACGTTCGAAGAGCAGGAAACCGTGGCGCGGATCTTCGAGACCGGGATCAAGGTAGTCGACCTGCTCGCCCCCTACGCGAAGGGGGGAAAGATCGGACTCTTCGGCGGCGCGGGCCTCGGGAAGACGGTGATCTTGCAGGAGCTGATCCGCAACATCGCCACGGAGCACGGCGGCTTCTCGGTGTTCTCCGGTGTGGGGGAACGGACGCGCGAGGGGAACGACCTCTGGCTCGAGATGAAGGAGTCGGGCGTCATCGAGAAGACCGTGATGGTGTTCGGCCAGATGAACGAGCCGCCCGGCGCCAGGCTCCGCGTCGGCCTGACCGGTGTCACGATGGCGGAGTACTTCCGCGATCAGGAGAACCAGGACGTTCTCTTCTTCGTGGACAACATCTTCCGCTTCGTCCAGGCGGGCTCGGAGGTCTCGGCGCTCCTGGGCCGGATGCCCTCGGCGGTCGGCTATCAGCCCACGCTATCGACCGAGATGGGCGCGCTCCAAGAGCGCATCACCTCGACGAAGCGCGGCTCCATCACCTCGGTCCAGGCGATCTACGTGCCCGCGGACGACCTCACCGATCCCGCCCCGGCGACCACCTTCACCCACCTGGACGCGACCACGGTGCTCTCGCGAAGGATCAGCGAGCTAGGGATCTACCCGGCGGTGGACCCGCTCGATTCCACATCGCGCATCCTGGACCCCCACGTGGTGGGCGAGGAGCACTACAACCTGGCGCGCGCGGTGCAGAAAGTCCTCCAGCGCTACAAGGATTTGCAAGATATTATCGCGATTCTCGGGATCGACGAGCTGTCCGAGGACGACAAGGTCATCGTCTCTCGGGCCCGGAAGATCCAGAGATTCCTCTCGCAGCCCTTCTTCGTCGCGGAGCCCTTCACCGGCCAGCAGGGACGTTACGTAAAGCTCGAGGACACGATCCGCTCCTTCAAGATGATCGTCGAGGGCAAGTGCGACCACATCCCCGAGCAGGCGTTCTACATGGTGGGGACGATCGACGAGGTGTTCCAGAAGGCGGAACAGATGGGGGTGGCGACCGCCGCGTAGCCGCGCACGCCCGACGAATGGCCGAGCACACGTTTCTCCTGAGGCTTGTGACCCCGCAGAAGCTTCTCCTCGAAGCCGAGGTGGCGTCGTTGCAAGTACCCGGCTCCGAGGGCTACCTCGGCGTCCTCGCCCATCACGCGCCTCTCATCACGGCCCTCAAGGAGGGGAAGCTCGAGGTGAAGGATCCCTCGGGGCGCGTGACGGCGTATCACGTCACCGGCGGGTTCCTCGAGGTATCGGACAACCGCGCGACGGTGCTGGCCGATTCTGCTGTGGTAGTTTAGGGGGCGCGCTCCGCGCCCGCCCCCAATCGCCGAGTCTCCCGTACAATCCCACCATGCGCATCCTCGGCATCGAGACCTCATGCGACGACACCGGTGCCGCCGTCGTCGAAGACGGCCGCATCCTCTCCAACATTGTCGCGGCACAGGATATCCACCTCGAGTACGGGGGGGTGGTCCCGGAGCTGGCGTCGCGGGCCCACATCACGCTGCTTCCGCGTGTCGTGCAGCAGGCTCTCGACACAGCCCAAGTTACCGTGGATCAGATCGAAGCCGTCGCGGCCACGATTGGTCCGGGGCTCCTCGGCTCGCTCCTCGTCGGGATCGAGTTCGCCAAGGGATTCGCGCTGGCGCGTGGGATCCCCTGGGTGGGTGTGAACCACGTCGAGGCGCACCTCGTCTCCGCGGGGCTCGAGGCGGACCTCCAGGCACCCTACATCGGCATGGTCGCCTCCGGAGGGCACACGGAGATCTATCATGTGCCGGAGCCGGGCGTCTTCCGTCGCGTCGGCTCGACCCGTGACGACGCGGCCGGGGAGGCATTCGACAAGATCGGGAAACTCCTCGGGCTGCCTTACCCGGCGGGCCCCCACCTGGATCGGCTCGCGCGCGAGGGGAGGGCGGACGCGATCCCCCTCCCCAGGGCACGCCTCAAGGGAGACACCCTCGACCTAAGCATGAGCGGGCTCAAGACCGCGGCGAAGCTCTTCCTCGAGCGCGAGCCTCGCCCGATCCCGGACCCGAGAATCCGTGACATCGCGGCTTCGGTCGAGAAGGCGATCGTGGACGTTCTCGTCGAGCGGCTGGGGCAGGCGCTTTCGCGGTTCGAAGCCCGCGCCGTGACCGTGGCGGGTGGCTGCGCCTGCAACACCCTCCTCCGCGAGGAGACCGCACGACTGGCCGCGGCCCGCGGGATTCCGGCGCGGTTTCCCTCGCCAAAGCTCTGCCGGGACAACGGGGCGATGATCGCCCACGCCGGCTCCCTCGCGCTCCAGCGCGGCCAAACGACCCCCTTCAGCGCGACCGCCATCGCTAACCTGGACTCGTTTTCGCTGCTGCCGGTCTGACTTTTTGAGTTTCGACGACCCTCGGGCCGCGGGTACCCCCCCTATTTCTCCACGTCCGCAACTCGCCCCGGGGCGAGTTGAACCTGCGCTGGCGCACGTAGATCGTCACATCGCGGGCAAGCAGCTCCTCGACTTCCGACTTCCCCCTCGAACTTCCCCTTCCAACTTCACCTCCTGGGCTGCCCCCGTCGTGCAAATTGCAACGTTCTCGCCCGCACGCCGTATTTGTCCCTCCGTGGCTCAAGAATGACGCGGGCGAGGCCGAACAATTCGAAGAGCGGTACCAAGTTCCGCCCTTTGGCGGTTCCGGGATCCGACCGCGCGGGCCGCGGCGCATGCAACGGAATTCGAGGTGTCACGCGTGAACCAGTCCTCACCCACGCCCGAGACTGGACGAATCCTCGTCATCGAGGACGATCCCAAGCTCCGGTTCATTCTGGAGAAGCAACTAAGCGACGCTAAGGACGCGCAGTACGAAGTGCGCACCGCGGAGGACGGGGTGCGCGGGCTCCAGGAAGTTCGTCGCGACGCGCCCGAGCTGATCCTGCTCGACGTGATGATGCCCGGTCTCGACGGCTACGAGGTGTGCCGGCAGCTCAAAGCGAATCCGCTCACGTCGCGTATCCCGATCATCTTTCTCACCGCCAAGTCGACGTTCGAGGATCGGATCCACGGTCTCGAGCTTTACGCCGACGACTACATCACGAAACCGTGGGCGCAGAGCGAGCTTCTCTTCCGGGTCAGGAACCAGCTCAAGACCCGGCGAGCCCAGCTCCAATCCAACGCCCTGACCGGGCTGCCCGGAAACGTGCTCATCGAGACGGAGCTCTCGCGCAGGATCGCGCAAGGAGAGAAGTTCGCGTTCCTGCACATCGACCTGGATTACTTCAAGGCCTACAACGACTACTACGGGTACGCGCGCGGCGACGCGGTCATCCGCTTCGTGGCCGCGCTGCTCCACGAGCAAATCGAGCGCTACGGGATCGTGGGGGACTTCGTGGGTCACATCGGCGGAGACGACTTCGTCGTGATCACGATGCCGGATCGCGCCCAGCTCATCGCGGATGCGGTTCACGCGAGCTTCGACGCCCGGATCACGGAACACTACGACGACCTGGACTTGAAGCGCGGCCACATCACCGTCCTTTCGAGCCGGCAAGGGGGTATCAAGAAGTTCGGCATGATGTCGATCACGATCCTGATCGTGAGCAACGTGGGCCGGGACATCCAGCACAGCGCCCAGGTCAGCGACATCGCGAAGGAGCTCAAGAAAAAGGGCAAGGCGATGGTTGGGAGCGTGGTCGTGCCCGACAGGCGACTGGACGGCACCCCGATCATGCCCGCCGCCGAGCTCCCCGCGTCCGACGGGTCGGAACCACCGGCATGCTGAGCCGCCCCGACGAGAATCCCGGCCGCGGCGCCGGCTCGGCCATCCGACTCCTCCCGGGACTCTCCAGCCTCAGCTTCGCCGTTCAATCCGCGTTCGACGCGCAGGGGCTCGTGGCGGCGGTGGCGCGCCACGTCCTGGAGCTCGCGCGGGCCGACTCATTCTCCCTCCTTCTGCTCGACTACGAAACCGGCGAGCTGCACGGGGATCACTTCGAGCATGGCACGCACGGGCCCACGGGAACGTGCCGGGTCACGCCGCGTCCCGGTGGCTTTCTCGCGCAGGTGCTGCGACGGGAGACGCTCATCGTCGAGGACGCGCTCCGCATGGAGGCCGCCGATTGGAAGGAGCTCCATTGGGGCGGGCGGGTGCCCCACGCTCTCGTCGGGGTACCGATCATCGTGGGAACCTCGCTCCTGGGCGTAGCGCTCTTGGGCTTCAACCGGCCGCTCAAGGCGAGTGCGCGCAGGCGCCGGGCGCTGCTCTTCCTCGCCGATCAGATCGGTCTCGCGGTCGACCGGATCCGCACGCACGCTGAGCTCGAGCAGAAGACGGTCCAACTCGAGGAAGCCAACGTGTCTCTCCGGCGGATCGACGAGATGAAATCGGAGCTGATCTCGGTCGTGTCGCACGAGCTTCGGACTCCCCTGACCTCGATCAAGGCGTATACCGAGACCTTGCTCGACAACGTGCACAATCCCGCCTTCACGATGCACGAGAGGTTCCTCGGGATCATCAACGAGGAATGCGACCGCTTGACGAGAATCGTGAACGACGTGCTCGACCTGAGCCGGATGGATTCCGGGCGGCGGAGGCTCAAGTCGGAACCGGTCGCGCTTGACCGCCTGCTCGACGAGGTCCTGCCGACCGTAGGGCCGCAGCTCGCGCCCAGGCGCCTCTCCGTCGTGCCCGACTTCGCCCCTGGGCTCCCCCTGATCGAGGCGGATCCCGATCTACTGAAGCAGGTGCTGGTGAACCTCATCACCAACGCGGCCAAGTTCTCCCGTGAAAGCTCCCCCATCACGATTCACGCAAGGACTGTGGCCGATCGGATGCACGTCGTCGTCGAAGACCATGGGATGGGGATTCCCGCCGACAAGCTGAACCGCGTGTTCGAGCGCTTCTTCCGGGTCGAAGAGGGAGGAGCGGAGCGGATCGGCGGATCGGGGCTGGGGCTCGCGATCGTGAAGAGCGTCGTGGAGCTTCACGGCGGCACCGTTCGCGTCGAGAGCGACCTGGGACGGGGGAGCCGGTTCGTGATGGAGCTTCCCTTGGTCCAGCGCGGATTCCGGAATCTGATGCGCTCGCTCGAGCCGTTCTTCGAGATGCCGGAGCTGCGCACCCTTCTCTCGAGCGCGGTCGAGATGGTGGCCGAGGTGATGGAGGCGCGGAACGTCTCGATCATGTTCTTCAACGAGGACGGCACCGAGCTTCACATCCGCGCGGCGCATGGCCTCGACCCGGACATGGTGGCGAGGGCCAGGGTCAAGACCGGGGCGTCCATTGCGGGGTGGGTCGCCCAGACCAACGAGAACCTCCTCGTGAACGACATCGAAAACGACCGGAGATTCCGCAAGCTGAACCATCCGCAGTACGAGACGAAGTCGCTCCTGTGCGTGCCGCTCCGGATCTCCGGCGAGACGGTCGGGGTCGTGAACGTGAGCAGCAAGTCGACGGGGCTTCCGTTCGATCCCGACGATCTGAGTCTCCTGGTCGCGATCTCGAAGCGAGTTGGCACCGCGCTGGAGCGCGTGCGGTCGGCCGGTTCCTCCGGGGACGTCTACACGACCCTGAATACCATCCGCACCGTCATCCGCGCCAAGCGGAGCTACTCCCTCTGGAGCTCGCGCCGCGCGTTCAAGCTCGCGACCGACCTCGGCCGGAAGCTCGGGCTCGCGGAGGAGGAGCTCGAGGTTCTCGGCTACGTGGCGCGCGTCCACGACGTCGGCATGCTCGCGGTGGGCGAGGACCTCGTCTTGAGCTCACGGCGGTGGACGGAGCAGGAGCGGCGCCGCGTCGAGACGCATCCGCGCGACGGCGTTCGCGTGCTTCAGCCGATCGAATTCGCCTCTCGCGCGAACGAAATCATCCTGAGCCACCACGAGCACTTCGACGGCCACGGCTATCCGCGTGGCCTCGCCGGGGAGGAGATCCCGCTCGCGGCCCGTATCCTGGCGGTCGTGGACGCGTTCGAGGCCATGACGCTGGGACGGCCCTACCGCGATTCCATACCCGAGGCTGAGGCGCTCGCCGAAGTGAGGCGGTGCTCCGGGACGCAGTTCGATCCACGGGTCGTGAAGGAGTTCGAGCGTCTGATCGCCCGGAAGGGGACGGTCCGTGCCCGCTCTACGCTGGCGCACCGGAAGGTATCCACATGATTCCGTCCGTGGAACTGGTCTGGGCCCTCGCGGCCGCCGTGCTCCTCATCATGGAGCAGCTGCGCCATCGCCGCTCGCTTCGGCACGAGCTCAAGTCGCTCCGCTCGTCCTACGACGCCGTGATCCACCGGAACGAGGAGCTGACCCAGGCAAGCGACAAGATGGGCGACCTCTACCGATACCAGCTCCTCACGAGCCGCAAGCGCGCGGCCAGGATCAAGAAGGTGCTGGAGATCGCGACGAGCATCAATTCGAACCTCTCGTTGGACGTCGTCCTCCATGAGATCGTGCACGCGGTCTCGGACGCGGCGGGGTTCCGAATTGTCCTGCTGCGCGTGCTCAATGAGTCGAGCGGGGCGTTCGAGGCCCGCGCCTTCGCGGGGCTGAACCGAGAGGCGATCCGAAAGCTCGAGCAGCATCGAATCCCACGCTCCGAGTTCGACAGCTGGCTGAAGGAGGAGTTCCGGGTCAGCCGCTCCTACTTCATCAGCCACGACCGGAAGTTCTGGGGGAAGGAAGACGACGAGGGCTTCACGCCGGACTTGGGGATCCGCAAGGAGGGGGAGTGGCATCAGGAGGACGTCCTCTTCGTCCCGCTCTATACGAAAGACGGCGCGACGATCGGCTACCTCTCCGTCGACGATCCGGTGGACCGCCGGCTCCCTTCCCGTGAGACCGTCGAGACCTTGGAGATCCTCGCGACCCATGCGGTCGTGGCCATCCAGAACGCGAGCCTCTACGAGCGTCTGAACCAGAGCATGGGTCAGCTCGAGGAGGCGACCGAGCGCGCCGAGGAGCTGAACGACCTCAAGTCCTCCTTCGTCTCGACCGTCTCCCACGAGCTCCGGACGCCCTTGACCGCGATCCGCGCGTACGTGGAAGCGCTCCTCGAGAGCGTGGGCTCACCCAACATCGAGATGCAGCGTCAGTTCCTGGGCGTGATCGACGACCAGAGCCTGAAGCTCCGGCGACTCATCGATTCCGTTCTCGAGCTGTCTCAGCTCGAGTCGGGCCGGTTCCGCATGAACCGCGAGCCGTTCAACCTGGTCGCCCTGACCGACGAGGTCGTCGAGGCTCTGCACCCGATGGCCGATCCGAAAAGGATCACGATCCGGACCGAGTCGGAGGTGCCCGAGATCGTGGTCGAGGCGGACCGCGCGCTCATGAAGCGCGTCCTCAACAACCTGGGAAGCAATGCGATCAAGTTCACCCACGAGGGCGGGACGGTCACCTTCCGGACGAAAAACGAGGGGCGCGCGGTGCGCATCCAGGTGGAGGACACGGGGATCGGGATCCCGAAAGAGGAAATCGAGAAGATCTTCGACAAGTTCTATCAGATCGACAGCTCCCTGTCGCGCGAGTATCCGGGCGTGGGCTTGGGCCTCACCGTCTCGAAGAGCATCATCGAATGGCACGGTGGGGAAATCCTGGCGGAGAGCGAGACGGGTGTGGGATCGCGCTTCACCGTGCTCATGCCGGTCACCCCCGGTGACGCGAACGTAATCACCCACGCCACCTGGACTCCCTCCCGTTCGGTCTCGGATCACTTGACCCGGCTCACGGTGGAGATGATCGCTGAGGTCATGAACGCGCGCACCGCGTCCTTCATGCTCGTGGACGAGGAGAAGTCCGAGCTCTACATACGCGCCGCCCGTGGCCTGCGCGAAGAAGTGGTCTGCGGCACCCGCGTCAAGATCGGCGACTCGATCGCCGGATGGGTGGCGAAGCACGGCCAGCCGCTCCTCGTCACCAACATCGAGGAGGACCCGCGGTTCGGCAGGCCGAACGGCCATCAATACGAGACCAAGTCGCTCCTTTCGGTCCCGGTCAAGATCGGGGGACGGGTGGTCGGCGTGATCAACATCAACAACAAGGTCTCGTGCACTCCATTCACGGAGGACGACCGCGCGCTCCTCTCCTCCCTCTCGGACCGGGTCGCCTTGGCCTGGCAGCGCGTCTCCGACCACGAACGCACGTCCGACCGGACCGAGGAGACCGCGAAGGCTCTGGCCGCGATCATCGAGAACGCGCGGCGCAGCCGGCTCAAGCTGAGCTCGGGCTCGATGGCGGGCCGGGCGGTGGCGCTGGCGCGGAAGATGGAGCTCAAGGATGAGGACGTGGAGGTGCTCGCCTACGTCGCGAGCGTCCACGACGTCGGGATGTCGCAGATCGACCTTTCCGTCCTGCAGGAGCCGGGCAAGTTGGACGACGAGGCCTGGGCCGAAGTGGCGCTCCATCCCCTGCGCTCCGCGGAGATCGTGAAACCGATCGAGTTCCAGGAGCAGGTGACCGAAATCATTCTGGCGCACCACGAGCGGATGGATGGACGCGGATACCCACGGGGCATCAAGGGGGACCGAATTCCCCTTGGCGCCCGGATCATCGCCGTTCTCGACGCCTACGAGTCGATGACGATGGGGAGGCCCTACCGGCACGCGATGAGCCACCAGGACGCGGTCCAAGAGCTGCGCCAGTGCAAGGGAACCCAGTTTGACCCGAGGGTGGTGGAGGCGTTCGCGCAACTTCCTGAGTTTCAGGAGAATACAAAGCTAGTTCGGGCTGGAGAACCGGCTTAAGGCGCCGATAGAACCCATGCCGGGCAGGCAGGAGGAGGTGAGTCGGATGTCCAAAGGGAAAATCCTGGTCGTGGATGATGAAATCTACATTGTCCACATCCTGGACTTCAGTTTGGGGATGGAAGGCTACGAGGTCGTAACGGCGCTGGATGGCGAACAGGCGCTCGAAAAGGTGAAGAACGAGAAGCCTGACCTCATCGTGCTCGACATCATGATGCCGAAGCTGGACGGATACGAAGTTTGCAAGAGCATCAAGTCGAGCGCCGCGACCCAACATATTCCGGTGATCCTCCTTTCGGCCAAGGGACGAAACGTCGACCAGAAGCTCGGCTTCGACGTGGGCGCGGACGATTACATCACGAAGCCGTTCAGTCCCAGAAAGCTGGTCGAGCGCATCAACCAGCTGCTCGGCCAGACCGTCACCGAGCGACCCGCTCCCTCCGCGTAGGCTCCCCTCGGCTCCACGAGTCGAGCTTGAGGGGACGCCGCGCGCGTGCCCATCGGCTCTGTTGAGGGCTCCCTCCAGGTCTTTTCCCTCCGCGAGTGCTACCATGCCGTCGCTATGGCCTTGGTCCGCGTCGCAGTTCCCATCCCTCTTGCCCGCGAAGAGTCGCTCGTCTATGAGATCCCGGAGGAAGACACCCCGGAGGTAGGGCTCCGCGTGCTCGTGCCGGTCGGTCCGCGGCGCGTCTGGGGCACCGTGCTTGGGGTCGAAGCGACCCGGCCGGGATTTCGGGTACGCCGCATCGCCGGAATTCCCGAGCCCCGCCTGGTGGTCACGCCGGAGCTTCTCGGGCTTTGCCGTTGGGTGGCGGACTACTATGCCGCCAATCTGAGCGACGTGCTGCAGGCGGCCGTGCCGTCCCCGATCGGGCTCACGCGACGCGCGGTGCGCGCCCCGGAGGAGGAGGAGGCTGCGTGGCTCGCGGTCGCTCCCCCGCGTCGGGAGGAGTTGAACGAGGAGCAGCACGCGGCGCTCACCGCGTTGGAAGAAGCGCTCCGCACGCGCGAGTTCCGTGCCTTCCTTCTTTTCGGCGTAACCGGAAGCGGAAAGACGGCGGTTTACCTCCACGCCGCGGCCGAGGCGTTGAAGCTCGGCGGACAGACACTCATTCTCGTTCCCGAGATCGCGCTCTCCCCCCAGACGCTCGACTCCTTCCGCCGCGCGGGATTCGAGCGGGTGGCGCTCTACCACAGCACGCTTCGTCCCCGGGAGCGCGCTGACGTGTGGCGGGCCGCGGCCACAGGGGAAATCGACCTGGTCGTCGGTACCCGGTCGGCGGTATTCCTGCCCTTCCGGAACCTCCGCCTCGTCGTCGTGGACGAAGAGCAAGACGGAGCCTACAAGCAGGATGATTCTCCGCGGTATCACGCGCGCGACGTGGCGCTCGTGCGCGCCCAGCGGCTGGGCGGGACCGTCATCCTCGCGTCGGCGACTCCCAGCCTGGAAAGCTTCGCGCGCGTGAAGCGCGGGCAGTGCGGGCTCCTTCGCCTTTCGAGGCGGATCGACGGAAGACCGCTCCCGACGGTGCGAATCACCGATCTACGGCACCGCGCGGCGTCCACCGCCCCTTCCGGCGGGTCGCGCTACATCACCCCACCCCTCGTCGAGGCGATGGCGAAGACGCTCGAGAGGCGCGAGCAGGCGATCCTTTTCTTGAACCGGCGGGGCCACTCCACGTATCTGCAGTGCCGGGGTTGTGGGGACGTGGCGCGGTGCAAGCGCTGCGACGTTTCGTTTACGGTGCACCTGGATGACGGCTCGCTCCGGTGTCACTACTGCGGCGCGGAGCGGAAGCTCATGCCCACATGCGCCGGCTGCGGCGCCTCGAACCTATGGTTCGGAGGCGTCGGAATCCAGCGCATCGAGCGCGAGGTTGGTAGGCTCTTCCCCGAGGCCCGGATCGCGAGGCTCGACTTCGACGCCACGCGGAAGCGCGGCTCCGCGGCCGCGATCCTGAGCGCGTTCCGTGCGGGGGAAACCGATTTCCTCCTCGGCACGCAGATGGTCGCGAAGGGATTCGATTTCCCCATGGTCACCCTCGTGGGGATCATCGTGGCGGACCTGCAGCTGTATCTGCCCGACTTCCGCGCCGCCGAGAGAACCTTCCAGCTCCTGACCCAGGTTGCCGGCCGTGCGGGACGCGGGGCACGAGCCGGAGAGGTGATCCTCCAGACTTACGATCCCGACCATCCGGCGCTGCGGTGCGCGGCGGCTCAGGATTTCGAGATGTTTTTCGATCAGGAGGCCGCCGAAAGAATGGAGCTTCGCTATCCGCCCTTCGGCCATCTGGTGGAGGTGGAGATCCGAGGCGCGAAGAAAGAACGCGTCATTCGGGCGGCGGGCATGATCCGGGACGCCCTTGCCGCGCTCGCGCACCAGCTCGACGTGGAGCTTCTCGGTCCCGCCCCCAAGCCGATCGCGCGAATCCAGGGGGCGGAGCGGTGGCACATCCTGATAAGGAGCGGCTCGCGGAAAACGCTCCAAGCCTATTTGAAGGGTGCGGTTCCAGCCCTCCGCGCCAGAACCTGGCCGGGCGTTCGAGTCAGCGTGGATGTAGATCCCAGGCACGTGCTGTAAGTCACGCCACAGTATCATGTTATGTAGACTTGTCCCCACCCGCGGATCCGGTGAACCTGCTTGACAGGCCGGGCACCGGAGGCTCTAATCGAACGACGGACGGAACGAGGGCCGTAGCGGACGGTATATATAGTAGATGTCGAACGAACACCAGTCTCGGAGGTCGGATGCAACTCGTTACCAGGAAAGTGAAACGTTGTCTGGCTTCGGCGGGAATCGCGAGCCTCGCCGTCTTTTCCGTCCAGCCGGCTTCCGCCAGCGTCTGTTTCACGAGCGGCAAGGTCTACGTCCAGCAAAAGGTCTACGACAAGGCCGCCTATTTTCTCGAGTGCGCGCGAAAAGGGGAGCCTACGAACGTCGAGGCGCTGTCGCTCCTCGCGTTCGCCCGCGCCCAGCAGCGTGAGTACATTTCCGCCGGGGCCGCCTTCCAGCTCGGCCTCGACGCCGCGAACAAGAAGGGTGACAAGAAGAAGGTGGAGGACTTGCAGCGAAACCGGCTCGCGGTGAACGCGCAGCTGTTCAACGCCGGAATCGGGGCGCTGAACCGCGCGGGCGGCGTTGAAGTGGAGAACGATCGCTCCTCAGGGGACGAGGGGACGCCGCAGGGCAAGATCGAGAAGCAGTACGGTCCGCCGCGCGAGTACTCGCGATTCAAGGAGGCGGGGCGTGTGCACGAGTTCTGGTACTACCCTGACTCGGGCCTGACCTTCCACTTCGCTCCCAGCTCGGATGAGGCGACGAGGCTGGAATACAAGCCCTACGAGGGGCTCGGCGATCTGCAACGCGCGGTCACCGACACGACCCTCTTCCCGCTCTATTCGGGCGGCTCGTACGTGGCCGAGGCCGCGTACGATTTCCAGCTGGCGTCGTACGTTGATCCCACGTCGCTCGAGACCTACCAGAACCTCGCCTACGTACTGAGCCTCATGGGAAGAACCGAGGACGCGATGCGCGCCGCGCAAGCCGGGCTCGCGATCAAGCCGGACGACGAGAGGCTGCATAACAATCTGCGGGCCGCCGCGATGTCACGTGGAAACAGGCTCTACAACGCGAAGAAGTACCCCGAGGCGATCAAGGCGTACCGACAGGCCATGCTTGTCGATCCCAAGAGCGCGCCGGGATATGTCCTCAAGATCGCGGACGCCTGGTACGCCATTGCGCAGCCGCTCGCCAAAGGATCACCCGAGCAGAAGGCTGCCTACGACAGCGCCGCGGTCGGGTACGCCGCCGTCGTGGAACAGCCGGGAGCCTCCGACGAGGTCAAGCAGAACGCGCTCTACAACGCGGCCGTGATCTACGCCAATCAGGAGCTCTATCCCAAGGCAATCGGGATTCTTGACCGGGCCTGCGGGCTCTATCCCAAGTACAAGGAGATTTGGGCCCTGGCAGGGCAGGCGAAGTACCACGCGAAGGACGCTAAGGGCGCGGAGGCGGCCTTGCGCCACGCCCTCGAGCTGGACCCCCAAGACCCCGATAACCACCAGTACCTGTTCCTGACCTTGAACTTGCTGAATAGGAAGGAAGAGTCGGTCGCCGAATACACGATCTACAAGGCCTTGAGCGAAGGCACGAAGAAGACGGAGGTCAAGGTCTGGGTCGAGTCCGCCGATAACCGTCTGGGCGCCGCCAATCAGCTCAAGACCGTGGTCAAGACCGAAGGCGTACCGGAAGAGGTCTACACGTACAGCGAAGGGGACAAGCGGTTCGAGACCTGGTTCTACTGGTCCAAGGGAAAATCGTTTACGTTCATGGATGGGCAGATTTTCTCGAAGGGTGCCTTCCCTCCGAAGAAGTCGAGTTAGCGACCGCGCGTCCGGGCGTTCGTTGCCCACCAGATCCCACGCGTTGATCTGCGCGCCTCGGACGTTTTCCAGAATAGACCTTGACACCTTTCGGGGAGATCAGTAGTCTAAGTATACGGACCAGCAGGGGGTCCCTAGGGTCGGGATGGCGCCGACCTGAGCAAGTTCCCCGATGATCGGATCGCCTGTGTGCGGTCCCGCGCCAAGCCACACCGGAACCAACCAACAACCCTCTGACGTAATAACGATTCCCGGGTTCCCTCTACCTTGAGGACCGCAGTGCGGTTAGCATAATGTCCCGCTCAACAACCCCGACCCGGCGACGCGGCGTAGATGCGCCGAGCGCCACGATCAACACCGAGGAGCCGCAGAACGATATGGAACAGCAAACCCAAACGCCGCCTACCCCAGCTCCAAGCAGCGCACCGCCGTTGCCCTCCCAGAAGGGCCTCGACATCATTCAGCTCAAGAGCAAGACCATTGCCGAGCTGATGGAGCTCGCGCACTCGCTGGGCATCCAAGGTACGAGCGGCCTCAGAAAACAAGAGCTGATCTTCAAGATCCTGGAAGGGCAGACCGAGAAAAACGGTCTCATCTTCGCGGAAGGGGTATTGGAGATCCTCTCCGAGGGGTACGGGTTCCTCCGTTCCCCCGACTACAATTATTTGCCGGGCCCGGACGACATCTATGTGTCCCCGTCCCAGATCAAGCGTTTCGATCTGAGGACCGGAGACACCGTCTCGGGTCAGGTCCGCCCGCCGAAGGACGGCGAGCGTTACTTCGCGCTTCTCCGGGTCGAGGCGGTCAACTTCGAGCCACCCGAGGCGGCGAAGGACAAGATTCTCTTCGACAACCTCACGCCGCTCTATCCTCAAGAAAAGCTCCGGCTGGAATCGAGAGCGGAGGATATGCCGACGCGGATCATGGACCTCCTGACGCCGATCGGAAAAGGGCAGCGCGGACTCATCGTGTCGCCCCCGCGCGCGGGGAAAACGGTCCTGCTGCAAAAAATCGCGAACTCGATCACGGACAATCATCCCGAGGTGATGCTCATCGTGCTCCTGATCGACGAGCGCCCCGAGGAAGTCACCGACATGGAGCGATCGGTCAAAGGAGAGGTTGTCTCCTCGACGTTTGACGAGCCCGCGGAGCGGCATGTGCAGGTGGCGGACATGGTCATCGAAAAGGCGAAGCGGCTCGTGGAGCACAACCGGGACGTCGTGATCCTTCTGGATTCGATCACTCGACTCGCGCGCGCCCACAACACCGTGGTGCCCCACTCGGGCAAGATCCTTTCGGGAGGCGTGGACGCGAACGCTCTTCAGAAGCCGAAGCGCTTCTTCGGGGCGGCCCGCAACATCGAGAACGGCGGGAGCCTCACGATCGTCGCGACGGCGCTCATCGAGACCGGGAGCCGCATGGACGACGTGATCTTCGAGGAGTTCAAAGGCACCGGTAACATGGAGGTCGTGCTCGATCGCAAGCTCGCCGACAAGCGCATCTTCCCAGCCATCGACATCAACCGCTCGGGAACGCGCAAGGAAGAGCTCTTGATGAGCCAGGAGGAGCTGAACAAGGTCTGGATCCTCCGGAAATTCTTGAACGAACTCAACCCCGTCGAAGCCATGGAGTTCTTGATCGGCAAGATGAGCCAGACCAAGACGAACAAGAAGTTCCTGGCGATGATGAACACGTAAAGGGGGTATCACCCATGAAACGAGGAGTCCATCCGGGCTATTACAACACGAAGATCGTGTGCGTCTGCGGCAACGTGATCGAAACCCGCGCTACCGTGAAGGACACGGTGCATGTCGAAATCTGTTCGAACTGCCACCCCTTCTTCACGGGCAAGCAGAAGCTCGTAGACACGGCGGGCCGGATCGAACGCTTCCGCCGCAAGTACGGGATCAAGGAGAAGGCCGCCGAGTCGACGGCCGGCGCATAACCGCGCCCGGTTTAAGCCGCCACCCGTCTCCCGCTTCCATGCCCGAACGTTATTCGCCCATCGGTGGGCAGGCCGTCATCGAAGGCGTGATGATGCGCTCTCCCAAGATGATCGCGACCGCGGTACGCCTGCCGGACGGATCGATCCAGGTCAAGACCCAGGACTTCGTTTCGATCTCCCGGCGGGCATTTTTCTTCGGCCTTCCGATCATCCGCGGCGCTGTCGTGCTCGTGGAGTCGCTCCGCATCGGCGTCCAGGCGCTCGCGTTCTCGGCCGAGGCCGCGGTTCCCGTAGGAACGGGGAAGCCCCAAGCAGGAGCGCGTTTCGGCAAGCTGGGGCTCGGCATGGGCATCACCGTGGCGATTTCCTTTCTTTTCGGCTTTCTCATCTTCTTCTACCTTCCGCTCAAGCTCACCGATCTGACCGGGGTCCGGCAGGGGCTCGCCTACAACCTGATCGACGGCACGTTCCGGCTCACGTTCTTCCTGATCTACATCGTCGCCGTCGGATTTTGGGGGGAGATGCATCGCGTGTCAACCTCGAATCGGGCCTGGAGCTCACGCCTGAGAACGCGCGAACGTATAGCCGCTTTCATCCGCGCTGCGGCACCAGCTTCCTGTTTCTTGTCGTCATCGTGAGCTTCTTGGTGTTCGCGTTCCTCGGCCGGCCCGATACGTGGCAGGCCCGTCTGCTCCGGTTCGCGCTGATCCCGGTGATTGCCGGAATCTCCTTCGAGATCATTCGATTCGCCGGCGCGCACTACGATAGGCGGTGGGTGAAATGGATCAGCGAGCCCGGCCTCAAGCTCCAGCGACTTACCACCCGCGAGCCCTCGAGCGACATGCTCGAGGTCGCGATCGCCGCCCTCCGCGCCGTCCTGTAAGGAGGGATCCGCCATCCGCGAAGCGTTGGAACGGGCGAAGGCCCGATTCGAGGAGCTGACCCAGAAGCTCGCCGATCCGAGCATCCACCAAAATCCGGCGGAGCTCCGCAAGGTCAGCAAGGAGCGGAGCTCGCTCGAGGATCTCGTGGACGCCGCGCGGCGGTACGACGAGGTGCTCCATCGTATCGCGGAGGACACGGCATTGCTGCGCACCGAGAGGGATGCTGAGCTGATCGGTATGGCCAGGGCCGAGCTTGCGGAGCTCGAGGCGGAGCGGGCCAAGCTCGAGGCGGAGCTGCCGAAGCTGCTCCTCCCGCCCAACCCGCTCGATCAGAAAAACGTGATCGTGGAGATACGCGCCGGCACGGGCGGCGACGAGGCGGCGCTCTTCGCGGCCGAGATGCTCCGGATGTACGTGAAGTACGCCGAGCGGCACGGCTGGCGCGCCGAGGTCCTGAGCCTGAGCGGCGCGGGGTCCGGGGGCGCCAAGGAGGCGATCGTCTCGATCGAAGGGGAGGGGGCCTATAGCCGGCTCAAGTATGAGAGCGGCGTCCACCGCGTCCAACGCGTGCCCGAGACCGAGGCGAGTGGTCGGATCCATACGTCCGCGGTCACGGTGGCGGTCCTTCCCGAGGCCGAGGAGATCGACGTCGAGATCAAGCCCGCCGATCTCCAGGTCGACGTGTTCCGCTCTTCGGGTCCGGGCGGCCAGAGCGTCAACACGGCTGACTCCGCGGTGCGGATCCGCCATATCCCGACCGGCATCGTGGTGCAGTGCCAGGACGAGCGCTCGCAGCTCAAGAACAAGGCCAAGGCGCTCAAGGTGCTCCGCGCGCGGCTTCTCGACATGGAGATCCAGGAGCAGGAGCGAAAGCTCGCTCAAACGCGAAAGTCGATGGTCTCGAGCGGAGATCGAAGCGCCAAGATAAGGACCTACAATTTCCCGCAAGGCCGGGTGACCGAGCACCGCATCGGTTTGACCCTGTACCGGCTTCCCGACGTGCTCGAGGGAGACCTGGACGAGGTGGTGGACGGGCTCTTCCACGCGGAGCAGGCGGAACGGCTGGCCGCGTCCGGCGAAGCGGCGCCGCATCGAGCATGAGCACGCGCCAGGTCACCACCGTCGGCGCGGGCCAGGGCGGCCGCGCGGAGTCGGGAGCCACGCCCACACGCACGAGCGTGTTGGCCCAGGCGAGCGACCTGCTCGAGCGCTCGGGCGTTCCCTCACCGGCCCACGACGCAGAAGCGCTCCTTCTCCACGCCCTCGCGACGTCGCGGTCGGAGCTTTGGTCCAATCGGAACGCCCCGGTGAGCGAGGAGGAGTCCGCCCGGCTGGGGCGACTCCTGGAGGCCCGGTCCCGCCGCGTGCCCCTGCAGCATCTCCTGGGCGAGATCTCATTCCTTGGTGCCGAGCTCGATATCGAGCCTGGCGTTTTTGTTCCCAGGCCCGAAACGGAGGGCCTCGTCGCGCACGTGCTGCAGGAGCTTGGCGCCGAGCTTGCGGAGTCCCCCGCCCGGGGAAGCATCCTGGATCTGGGTACCGGCACGGGAGCCATCCCGATCGCCATGCTCCTGGCGCTCCCGGAAGGCTGGACCGCCACGGCGATCGACCGTTGCGAAAAGGCGATCGCCCTCGCGGCGCGGAACGCGCGCCGGAACGGCGTGCAGGAGCGCCTCCGGCTCACGCGGGCCGATTTCCGCGATCCGTCGCTCGCCATCGACTTTTCGCCGGCCGACGTTCTCGTTTCGAATCTTCCCTACATCCCGAGCAGCTCGATCCCGAGCCTGATGCCGGAAGTGCGCGATCACGATCCTCTGGAAGCGCTTGACGGCGGCCCCGACGGTCTCGATGCTTTCCGCGCGGCGGCCGTCGGCCTCCCCGCCTGGCTCAAGCCGGGCGGATTACTCGCGCTCGAGATCGGCGGGGATCAGGCCGATAGATGCATGGAGCTGTTTGGGCCGCACCTCGCGGGAGCGCGCGTCGAAAGCGACCTCGCAGGGACGCCGAGGGTCTTGATCGGAAGGATGCGAGGGTCGCGACGATGAGCGTGAAAGCGAAGGCGAAACGGGAGACGGTACCGCCCGCAGCACCACCCCAGGACGTAACCGAGGCGACGGGTATGGACGAAGTCTGGATCGAAGGCGGCAGGAAGCTCAAAGGCACGGTCGCCGTCAGCGGCTCGAAGAACGCGACCCTGCCCATTCTGTGCGCGACCCTGCTTGCGCCCGGAATCTACCGCTTCACGAACGTCCCGGCGCTCCGCGACATCACCACGATGCTCGAGCTGCTTTCGCTGTTCGGGGTCAAGAGCCGGCGTGAGGACAGCCGCGCTCTTTTCGTGGATTCCACCAGTATCCACAACGCCGAGGCGCCCTACGACCTCGTCAAGACCATGCGCGCCTCGATTTACGTCTTGGGTCCGCTCCTCGCGCGTTTCGGCGAGGCGCGCGTCTCGCTCCCGGGCGGTTGCGCGTGGGGCCCGCGCCCCGTTGATCTTCACATCCGTGGAATGCAGCGGCTCGGCGCGGAGGTGGAAATCGAGCACGGGTATATCGTCGCTCGTTCCGACCGGCTGCGGGGGAGCGTCATCTCTTCCGAGGTCTCGAGCGTGGGGGCGACGGGCAACCTCCTGATGGCGGCGGCGACCGCCGAGGGGGAGACCGTGATCGAGAACGCGGCGTGCGAGCCTGAGATCGAGGCGCTGGCGCGATTCCTCGCGGACATGGGTGCGAAGATCGAGGGCACGGGCACGTCGAGGCTCGCGGTTACGGGCACGAAGGCGCTCTATCCGGCCGACGCGCCGATGATTCCCGACCGGATCGAGGCGGGGACCTTCCTGACCGCCGCCGCGATCACAGGCGGGGACGTGGAAGCGACGTGCGTGGAGCCGGGGCATCTGGATTCCATCCTCGCCAAGCTCGAGGAGGCGGGCGCTTCGGTTCAGGTCGGCGAAACCACCGTCCGAGTCCGTGCGCCGGAGCGGCTCAAACCGATCACGGTCACGACGGCCCCCTATCCTGGATTCCCGACCGACATGCAGGCCCAATTCATGGCGCTCCTCTCCGTCGCAGACGGCACCAGCACCATCGTCGACACGATCTACCAGGACCGCTTCACCCACGTCGCCGAGCTGCAGCGGCTCGGCGCGGACATACGCGTCGACGGGAATTGCGCCGTCGTCCAGGGAGTGCCTTCGCTCGGCGGCGCTCCCGTCATGGCCACCGATCTCCGCGCCTCCGCCGCGCTCATCCTCGGCGGCCTCGTGGCGCGCGGGCAGACGCGCGTTTCCCGCATCTACCACCTTGACCGCGGCTACGAGCGTATCGAGGAAAAGCTCCAGGGACTCGGAGCCGCGATCCGCCGCGTCCGAGCCTAGCGCGAACGTCATGCGTCCGGTCGTGGTCGGCACCGCGGGCCACATCGATCACGGCAAGACCGCGCTGGTACGCCGCCTCACCGGAATCGACACCGACCGTCTCAAGGAAGAAAAAGAGCGCGGGATCTCGATCGACCTCGGATTCGCCCACCGGACGCTACCCTCCGGGCGGCGTGTCGCCATCGTGGACGTCCCGGGGCACGAACGATTCGTCAAGAACATGCTCGCCGGCGCCACGGGCATCGACCTCGTCCTGCTGGTCGTCGCCGCGGACGAAGGGGTCATGCCCCAAACCCGCGAGCACCTCGCGATCGTCCACTTGTTGAGCATCGATCGGGGCGTCGTGGCGCTCACCAAGTCCGACCTCGTGGATCCCGAGACGCTCGCGGTCGTCCGGAGCGAGGTGGAGGAGCTTTTGAAGCCGACGTCCCTTCATGGGAGCCCGATCGTGCCGGTCTCGGCGGTGACGGGCGAGGGAATCGACGCTCTCCTTGCCGCGTTGGATGACGCGGTCGATGGGGTGCGAGGGCGGGACGCGGCTGGGCCGGCTCGCCTCCCGATCGATCGTGTTTTCCCGGTCGAGGGGATCGGCACCGTCGTGACGGGAACCCTATGGAACGGCACCGTCCGTCCCGGGGACTCGCTCGAGCTTTTGCCCGCGGGGAGCCTGGTCCGAGTGCGCCAGGCCCAGGTGCACGACCAGACCGTCGAGGAAGCGCACGCCGGCCAACGCCTGGCGCTCGCGATCCACGGCGTCTCCCGCGAGGATGTGCGGCGCGGCGACTGGCTCGCGACTCCGGGTCGATACCTTCCTTCACGAATCCTCGACGTCAGGCTTGGGCTCCTCGACTCGGCGCCGAAGCCGCTCGGCTCCAGGTCCCGGCTCAGGTGCCATCTCGGCTCCAGCGAGATCCTGGGACGTGCCGTGCTGCTCGAGCGGGACACCCTCGCCCCGGGAGAGGAATGCTGGGCACAGCTCCGCCTCGAGGAGCCGGCGTTGGCCGCGGCGGGGGATCGGATCGTGATCCGTTCCTACTCGCCCGCTTCCACGATCGCCGGCGCCACGGTCGTTGATCCAGCCCCGAGCAAGCGCGCCCGGCTCGGAGCGGAGGACCGGGGCCGCCTCGAGACCCTGGGGTCGGGTTCCGTGACGGAAAAGCTGGCGGCGCTGGCCGAAGAAGCGGGGCCGGCGGGCATCGCGGGGGAAGGGGCCGCTGTGAGGCTCGGAACGGGCGCGCAGTCGATTGCGGAGGCAGCCTCCTCCGCGGTCGCGGCGGCCATCTCCGTGGACACGGGGGCGAAGCTTGTGCGCCTTCGAGACGGGCGGCTCCTCACTCCTTCCGCGTGGAGGGGGTCGCTCGATCGTGTCGTCCGAACCGTGGCGCGATACGGCGAGGAGAACAAGCTCCGCGACGGCATCCCGAAAGGGGAGCTCAAGAGCCTCCTGAGCCGGGAGGTTCCAGGGTCGGTTTTCGACGAGGCGCTCGAGCTCCTGCTTCACGGCAAGGGCCTTGTCCTCAAAGGGGATCGGGTTCAACTGCCTGATGCGGCGCCGAGATTTACGCCGGAACAGGAGCGCGCGCTGGCGGATCTGGAGCGGAAGCTCTCGAGCAGGGGCTTCCAGGTGCCCGAGGTCTCGGAGCTCACACGAGAGATCCCGGCCGCCGCGCGACCCACGGAGCTGATCCGGTACCTGGCGGACAGCGGGCGCGCCGTCAAGATCACCTCGGAGCTCTTCTACCCCAGGGCACTCTGGGAGGACCTCGAGGGTCGGGTACGGTCGCATTTCGGGAAGAGCTCGACGCTCACGATGGCAGCGTTCAAGGAAACGATCCAGGTCTCACGCAAATACGCGGTTCCGATCCTCGAACACCTCGACCGGACCGGGCTGACCCGGCGGCAAGGGGACGAGCGGGTGCCGGGGCCCCGCCTACAATCTCCGCCGCGTCCCTAGGGGTGTGACCTTTTCGGCATCCTCCGATTGCTTTTTGACACCCGCTCTGCTATCCTACGAGGCGTACGGTGGGTGGATACATCTCCCTCCTTCCACTCTCCACCGCGATTGCAAGGTGGGGGCAAGCCTTCTGGTCCTCAGGGGAAGGTGTAGCGACTATGAGCCTCCTCTCCGTTGTTAAGGCCAATCCAGCAAAAGCCCTGCTTCCTCTCGCAATCGTGGTGTTCCTGTCCCTGCCGGTTAGCATCACCTTCCAGTCCCACGTCAAAGCGATCGGGCCTGCCGTTGCCTGGGCCGGTTCGCCGGACGAAACGCTGAACCCGCCTCCTTCTCCTCCGAGGAGATGCGCCAAGTTGAAGAGCACCAGCGAGGGCACTAGCGCCACGAGAATCCCCGTGTCAGGTCGCTATCTGTTCGGAGTTCTTTGGAGAGTGTACTGGGCGACGGTGAGGTTCTAATCGCGGAATCGTTTCCTGTCCGGTAGCCTTCGGGAAGACGACGTGAACAAGACGACGGCCGACTTGATTCGGGAGCGTGAGGAAGCGGTATCGACCGCGCGCCTCACGCAAGATCCCGAGCGACATCTCCAGTCCCTGGAAGCTCTCGCCGAGATCTTCCTGCGCGCGGACAGCTACGTTCCCGCCCTTCAGAATCTCAATGAGTGCATCCAAGCCGCGGAGCGTCTGGGGCTCGAGGAGTCGCGCATCACGGCCCTCGAGTTGAAGGCGGCCGAGGCCTTGATCGACAAGGGGGATGCGCCCGAGGCGGTACGCTACTTAGCTCGCGCCCGCGGACGGATCGCCGCCGAGCTCCATCCCGAGCTTATTGCGCGCCTTCAGCTCCAGAGCGCACGTGCCTTGATCGACTTGAGCCAGTACGAAGAGGCGTTACGCACCTGCGAACGCGCCCACGCCTACTTCCGCGAATCGGGGCTCACCGGGCCACTCGCCCATGCATACAACTGTTTCGGCCGGATCTACTTCCGGCTCGGCGACCTCGACAAAGCCAAGGAATTCTACGAAGCCTCGCTCCACCTCTTCCGCTGGGACCTGAACGATGAGGACGGCATCATCCGCACGCACAACAACTTGGGCGTCCTGTACCGACACCTCTCGGACTGGCGTCAGGCGACGTGGCACATGCTCCGCTCGATGGAGATCTCCACGCGCCTGGGCAACTTCGCCTACATCGCGGTCACTTGCTCCAATCTCGGGATCGTGCACCTGAAAGCCGGGTTCTGGGACGAGGCGCGAGAGCACTTCGAGCGCGCGCTCACGAACTACGTCCAAATCGGAAGGGATGCGGGGATCGCTCGCATGAGGATCGGACTCGCCTCGATCGCTTCCTACCGGCACGACTTTGCTTCCGCGGAGGCGCACCTGATCGCCGCGAGCCAGATTACCGCGCGCCTCGGCGCCTGGCGCGAACAGGCGCTTTGTCTCATGGGCCGCGGCGATCTGCACCATGAGATGGGGCATCCGGATGACGCGCTGGGCTTCTACGACCAAGCGCTCGAGATGGCCCGACAGAGCGCGCCAGAAGGAGACATGATCCACGAGCTCCAGCGCCGGCGCGCGGAGGTGTTCACCGAACGCGGCGACGTGGCGCATGCGATGACGGCCGCGGAGGATGCGCTCGAGCGAACCCTACGCCTCAGGGACCAGCTCGAAGAAGGCGCGACGCGGCGCGTGCTCGCGGCCATCCACACGTTGGAGGGCCGGCAGGTGGATGCCAACGCGCAGGCGCGCCAATCGATCCGCGTCCTCGAATCGATCCATGAGCGGTTCGAGCTGGCGCGGGCCTATCGCGAACAGGCCCAGCGGACGAAGGGCACTTCGGATCCGGAGCGGTCCCGCGAGGCCCAAAACTACGCGTTCAAATCGATGTCTTTGTTCGAACAGCTCGGGCTGGACGACGCGGTCCGGGAGTGCGAAGGGATCCTGCGCGACCTCAACGCGCCGTCCTGGCTCGTCGCGCCCCGGTCCGAGCGCCCCACGCACCACCCATCCTCGCAGAGCCAGGACATCGCGCGCGCGCACGGGTTCATGACGCAGCACCCTCGGGCGCTCGAGGTAGTGCGGAAGGCGTCGGAGCTTCTCTCGACCCCGGCGAGGGTCCTGATCCAGGGCGAGACCGGGGTCGGAAAAAATCTTCTCGCGTACATGTTCCGAACATTCGAAATCGAGCGGGGCCGGCCGTTTGTAGAGGTGAACTGCACGAGCCTTCCCGGGGATCTCGTGGAGAGCGAGCTCTTTGGGTACGTGCGGGGTGCCTTTACAGGCGCGGCGATCACGAAGCGGGGGATCTTCGAGGACGCGGACGGCGGCACGATCTTCCTGAACGAGATCGGCGAGCTATCCGAGCGCACGCAGGTGAAGTTGCTGCAAGTTCTCGATGACGGCACTTACCGCCGGTTGGGCGAGGTTCGTTCGCGGCAGCTCAATGTGCGGATCATCTCGGCGACGAATAAAGATCTCGATGCCGCGGTGAAAGCAGGCTGGTTCCGCGCCGACCTTTTTTATCGCCTTGGGCAGGTTGTGCTGTCGCTCCCCCCGCTACGCGAGCGCCGCGAGGACATCCCGCTCCTGATCCGCAACTACCTGGACGAGCTTTCAGCCCGCGAAGGGCGGCAGGTCGTCTTCTCCGAGGACGCGATGGACTATCTGGTATCGCTTCCCTGGCTCGGAAACGTCCGCGAGTTGAAGCACAAGATCGAGTCGATCTTCCTTTGCGCGGGTCGCCAGGAGCTCCTCGATCGTGGGGCGCTGATGCCGATCCTCCACCCCGGCTCCGCAACGGTGTTAGAGACGTATCCATCGCGGGGTTTGCGCGGCAAGGTCGACATGCTCAAGCGCGAGGAAGTGCTCGCGGCGCTCTCGAGAAATGGCGGGAACCGAAGCCGCGCCGCAATC
>WNFK01155034.1_pt1 | contig 53953 bp, 57 predicted proteins | sample 5400281 | NCBI WGS metagenome assembly WNFK01 (sample SAMN13153350, study PRJNA577476) | soil metagenome | isolation source: 20 cm soil on Douglas fir-dominated hillslope | place: USA:California | collected 2013-09-17
CCTACGCAGGGGCCGACGATCACCAGTGCCATCGACTTCCTGGACGGCAGCGAGGGCCCGGAGTTCTTCATCGAGGACGGCGGGTTCCCCGATCTGCTCGGCAACCTGCTCGAGGAGTGGGTCGCCCGGGGAAGGCGCTCCCGATTCCGCCCTATCCTCGCGGGGCTGGCGGAGATGCTCCGAGGGCGGAATCCGATGCACACGGTGATGCCGTGGTTTGCGCAGGGCATCGACGCCGCCAACGGGAGATTGTATCTGGGCCGCAGCTGGCGGTGGTTGTGGCTGCGCAAGACGCTCAAGCTCGATTGGGATATCGAGCGCTCGAAACCGACGATCGAAGCGATCATCGCGATGCACAAGAAGCTCTCGAAGGCGACGGGCGGTGATCCTTGGGTGCCGCCGACGTGGACGCTGTTCAAGAACCTGGTCACGCCACATCCGCTCGGTGGCTGCAATATGGGACAGGTCGCCACGGACGGCGTGGTGAATCATTTGGGCGAGGTGTTTGGGTACGCCGGTCTCTACGTCGCCGACGGAGCGATCGTCCCGGAGGCCGTGGGTCTGAACCCGTCCAAGACGATCGCGGCGTTGGCGGAGCGGATCGCGGTGAAAATGGGGTGAGTTGGCGAGCGACAAGCGTTCGAAGCTTGCGGCGCGCGTAGGATGCTGGATGACACGCTTCTCTTCAGCGCGCAGCGACTCAAGCGCGTCCGTTGGGTGCCGACCACCAGAGGAGATCAGCCATGAAGAAAGCAATTGGCGGGATAATCGGAGCCATCGTTGTTGGCGTTGTCACTTGGTGGTTGACGGAGGGCCTGCGGAATTCGACAACCACGCGGCCCACCGACTCCGTTACGGCAGTCGCAGCGCGAATGTCTGAGCTTGAGATGGACATCGATCGAAATGGTTCTGACTACAAAGACTTCGTGGCAGCAGACGTCCACGCGTGTCTAGACGCGTGCGTGCAGGATGGTGGGTGCAGAGCGATAACCTTCACAAAGTCATCGAGACAATGTTGGATGAAATCCTCTGTACCTCTTCGCATCAGTAACTCCAGCTACATATCTGCTGTCAAGATTGATCGGTAGATGACGACTAACAACCGCTACGCCAGTCGGGCATCGGCGTTCCGCCCGGCATCCCGATAGGTTGCGAACTGGGTGATCGCTTGCTCAGGTGGCGCGACATCGACAGAATAGGTCGCTTGCAGAGGAGCCTGATGGAACGTTCGCTTGGTCGTGCATCTGTTTGCACATTGGTCGTGGCGATCCTTGTTGCCACGAGCAGCGCGAGGACTGCCCGCGCCCAAATCCCCCTGAGTAAGTGTGGTTGCAATCCTTCGAAAGACATCCGACCAGCTCCGACCACGCGCAGCTATCAGAACCTTGGTGATCGGTGCGAAGGCGTATCCCTTCAGGACGTGGCTGCCAGTCCCCGGCTAGGCACGATCGTGTCCTTTACTGAATCGTTCGAGGACTTCAACCCAGCGGTGGGAAGGGCAATCAGTCTGGAATGGACACCCCTTGCCGGTCGACAGACGACGCTTATGGCAAGGGGTCTACAACCCCTTTCTTCATACCGAATGGACACGGAGTGCGCCGCTGGGATAAAAACGTACCGTTGGCCCGTTGATGTACTCGCGGCGCTAGGGTTGTCTAAGAGACACATCGGAGTCCTGGCAAGCACACTCTATCGTGTCGGCTCGGTCGAACGCTCGGTTCTGATTCCGCTCCGGGTGTCTCAACAAAAGGCGGCGACTCGCTCACAGACGTATCAACTTGTTATCGCTCCAGGCGCCCGGCTTCAAGAAGTCGGATTTCGAATCTCGCGACTAAACGCTGATGGGACTCCGCGCGCGACCAGCCAGTACCAGAAGGTCGCCCAGGCCTATTATCCCGCAATGTTTCCCGTCGTGGTCCAGATCCGCCGACCGGCCGCCGCGGGGTTGTATTTGGTTGAGGTGGGAATGACCTTCACCAGCGGTAGCTCCTACGTAGCTGCCCTCAGGTTCTACAACAGTAGCAAGTGATCAACCGCTCGTCTGTCGCGCTCATCGGTCGTCGAATTGTCGATGCCTCTACAACGATAATACTCGTGCCGGCGCGACTGTTCTCGCGCTTGTGGAAGAAAACTGATCAGGAGCACGCCCTCCGCGACCTGATACTAAGGAGCGTGCGCGATGCGCGCGATGAGGCGATTCTATCTCAGGGGAAGGTGTCGTCAGAACACATCGACTCTCTCAACCGTCTTGTCCGACTCTTGGAAGTGGCTGGCTCGACTGGCGGGTCAAGACCGCGGACACGCCTGAGTCTGGCCGGCGCCATTCTAGTCCCTCTCGTCATCGTCAGCTACGAGGCGTTCCTTCCAATGAAGGAAAGCAAGGTCGATATGGACGTATCCGTGTCCGAGGTCAATTTCGTCGCTTCGTCTTCTGGAGTACTCGCGGAAAACGTTAGTGTGTCCGGATTGGGTATTGTGGGTCTCAGGTCCGTCGACCTAAGGGAGCGACCTTACGCCGCCGCCGCCGGTCGGTTTGAGGCCGTCAACACCTCTTTGGGGAGTGGAACCTTCACGTTGTTGTCCTTACGCGTATCGGCGGGGACTTGGGTTTCGCTCGCCAAGGGCGAATCCCCTCAAGAGTATAGGATTGTCTTGAACAGCGCCGACACGTCCACGGACGTTGTGGACTCACTTGTACTTTCAATCGCTAGGCCAGTTGACGTAGATCTTCGCGGCACCGCGTCGGAACCCGTCTTACCAAAACGCCGCCTCCAGGGGCCTGAGCGGGTCACCCTTCGATTCCAAACCCGCTCGATCGAGCTGGACTTGGCGGTACCGAAGGGAGCGCCCGTGGAATTGTCTACAAACCCACTCGACATAAAATGTTTGGACTTTAGTTCACGCTCACTCGCCCTGATATCACCCCTGCCGGCTGACAGGTGCCCGCCATTGGTGCTTCAGGGTGAAATCTCAAGATCGTCGGTCCTCGCTGGAACCGTGGCGTTTGCGGAGCTCAAGCGAGACGCCTATCAGCTTCGGCCGACAGATCGACTCACCTTCGACCAGTCTTCGGGTAGTATCACGCGCAACCGATTTCAGAATGATCAGATTCAATTCAGCTTCTATGGAGGTGTCCGTGGCATGATGTTTGGTCCGGTTGGATCTGAACGTACCCTCATGCCGACACGGTTCGAGTGGCTTCGTTCGGGCTACCCATTTGCTGTATTCTGGATTGCCGCCGGCTATTGTCTTGCAATGACTAAGCTGCTGATGGGAGTCTTGCCCAAGTCGCGCGTCGGTTGAAGCTGCCTGCTCGTGGAATGAGTCCAACGCGCCGCAGCTTAAGCGCGATGCGTTAGGCGGAAGGCCGATCGATGGGGTTTAACGAAGACCAGGCGCTCGAGACGTACAAGTCGATGATCGCCATTGGGACTGAAGCGCTGAGGGCGCTTCAGCTCATCAATGGCGGTGCAATTGTGGCGCTCTTGGCTTATCTGGGGCAGGCTCCGGATCGCTCTCACCTCGCCCTACTCGCGGCCAAGCCCTTGTGTCTGTTCCTGAGCGGACTCGTTGCGGCCACGCTTGCAATACTCGGAACGTACCTGACGCAACTCACCCTGTTGAATGAGTTCTTCAAGGGCGGGGCCTTTCGAGGACCGAAGCACATGACCTGGTTGTTCGCTACGATAATGGTTTCGTTAGCAAGTCTTGGGTTGTTTGCCTGGGGTTCGTTTGCTGCCGTTGCGGCTTTGTCTCATCCGTAGGGGTGCCCCCTTGCGCCTGACACGCGCTTGAGGCCGCCGGCGCGGGTAGGATGTTGCATGACTGCTCTTTGGCCGGCGCGCCGCAGCCTAGGCGCGGTCCATTCGGCGGCGTCAAGCCGGCAGGGCCCCTTGAAGGGGGAAGCAACATATGAGTCCTGACTCAGCGCAGGTTGCTCAGTATCACCCCATATGGAACAGCCTCCCAACCTTCGTATGGGCTGGACTCCTGCTTCTGACGTTCGCGCTGTTCAGGACGGAGGTCCGAACGCTCCTGCAATTACTCGGTCGTCGAGTCCGAATGGGTGCGGGACTAAAACTTGGTGGCTTCGAGCTTGGCCAGGCCTATGTTGAGCCTGGAGAGGGCGTGGCGAAGGGTGGAGCAGTCCGGGAAGTCAGACCGGACCAAGACGAGCGCCGCCACAAACAGCGGGAGCAATACTACCAGCCCAATCGGCAATTGATGCTCGTACATCGCATTGCTCCGTCCGAAAAGCCACGCCAGCTCTACGATATCCTCATCTACCTGGTACCGCACCCAAAATCCACCGCCACACTCGCATCTGTGAGTAAGGTGGAGTATTACTTCGGCAAGAGCTGGGCCCGCAGCATCTTCACGTCGTCTGATCGCGCACATGGCTTCGCGATCTCAACATCAGCGTACGGACCTTTCACGTGCACCGCAGAGATCTTCTTCTCAGATGGGGAATCTGTGATCGTTGCTCGCTACATTGACTTCGAGATGGGCGCCATCGGTCCAGCAGCCGACTAGAACGATTAGCCCACTGTTCGACGCCGCCCAATACGCGCCTAAAGCTGTCGCCGCACGTACACTAGGGAATGACTACTCTTTCTTCAGCGCGCCGCAGCTTAGGCGCGATCCGTTAGGCGTCACGCGACGTTCCATGCCCGGACTACCACGGCCGAAACGCACCGATGAAGAACTGCGGCAGATTTCGGAGCACCTCTTCTACGAACTCTGGATGCTTGACACGACCGCACGGGTCTTGGCGATTGAGGCGTTTGGCGAAGGCCCGGTCCGGAATGCCCTCCTGGAGTCGTTTACGATCCACGCCCGTGGACTCCTGCAGTTCTTCTTCCCCAACCAGCCCCGGCCAGACGACGCTGCGGCGGTGGATTTCCTCCCGGCTGCCGCTGCATGGGAGACAGCCCGCGGTGATATGCCACCCATCCTCGCCGATCTTGCTGCCCGAGTCGGTAAGGAAGTGGCGCACCTTACCTACGGGCGCCTCCGCGTCACGCCCGACACGAAGCCGTGGCACTTCCTTGCTGTGGTGGATGCACTGAGCGTTGTGGCTCAGACGTTTCGGTCGATGGTCCCAGAAAGGCTGCTAGGATCGCACTGGAAACCGAGGTCAGCCACGTGACGCCTAACACGCGCTTGAACCTTGCGGCGCGCGTAGGATATTGAATGATTACTCTTTCACCAGCGCAGCGCCCGGCTCTACGCGGGGGGGTTTCCAATGACGACTGCGGATCGACCTACCGCGACACCGGTTGAACCGGCCGCTGCCTCGGGCGTAGAACGTCTCGAGTCTCTTTCCAAGATCGCCGCCGTGCTTCTGGCGGTCGTCTACGCGGCCGGAGTGATCGTTGTCACGCTCTACCTCGCCTCCCATGGGTCGTCGGGGCTCGGCCTTCTGCGACCCCAATACATTCTGGCGGGGATTTGGGCACTCTTTCCACTACTGGGTACCCTCTTCATCCTGGCTGCATTCGTCGTCTCGTGGCAAAGTCAACCAATCAAAACGGCGGACGGACGCGCGGCCGTTGCCGAACCGCGTTGGCGAGCGGTTTACGCCGCCGCGGCGTCTTGGTCGGGCCGCATCTCGAGGGTGTTCTATGTGACGCTGGGCTGGGTTGCAATTGCCACCTTCTTCCTGAGGTTCGCTGCAAAAGGGGTCGACTCGGGAACGGCGCTGAGTCTCGCGGAGCTCCTCGGCCTGGGTGCCAGGGTCTTCGGCTTCAGCATCGCGATCGCCCTCTTGGCAGCAGGGACGTATTACTTGTTTCGCATACCCACAGGGATGCAGGGGCTCTCGGTCTTAGTCCTGGTGTGCTCGTTTACCGCCGCTGCGGTGGTCGGATACCTTGGGTTTTTCGCCGGACAGATCTACGGACGGATCCCCGGGGCCCTGGGCGGCGGTCGCCCCACCGCCGTTGACGTCATCCTGAAATCCGACACCGCGGCGCTCTCGCGTGCCCTCCAGCTGGATCCCAGACTGGTGCAGTTCCCTCGATTCAAGCTGCTCTTCGCCACCTCGGAGACGTACATAATTGTGAATCCGAACGACACAACCGGCACTCTTGAAATCGCTCGGGATCTAGTCGCCGTCCTTCGCACGTCGGTCAATTGAGCGGACTCGTCGCGGTCGTGGGGCTCGCTGGACCGCGAAAGGAGAGCCGAGCCAAACCCGAAACGCCAATCACCTATTGTTCGTAAGCACCTCGGGCGTTGTCGGTCGAAGCGATGTTTGAAAGCGAGGCTGCGCTAAATGCTCGGAGTTCCTGAGTGGGCGATGGGTGTAGGACTGATCATCGTGCTTGGTTCAGTGGCCAAGATTGTCGTCGGTTTGTTGGTCCCGGAAAGTGCACGTCGCAGCGTCAGGTCTCGGTTCGTAGATCCGGCCGACCACTCTCAGGCGCTGGAAGGTGTTCAGGCACGCCTTGGCGAGCTCGATCAGCTGAAACAGCGCGTCGCCGAGCTCGAAGAGCGCCTCGACTTTGCGGAGCGGATGCTCGCGTCACAGCGCGAGGCTCAGCGGTTGGGCCCGCCCCCGAGGTAGTCCACCTGCCGTGCAAACGGGTTCCTTTCTCGAGTCGCGATGGGCGCTCCTTCTCCAGGCCGCGATCGGCTTCGGTGCCACCGCTTGGATGGCGCACGGCGTGGATGCTGGTCTCACGCGCGCGTGGTCGGGAGGGCAGCAGGTCGTGTGGTTTGTCGCGATGCTGTGCACGATGGGAGTAGGGGCCAGAGGGGTCATCGCGTTGCGGGGCGGCGATACCAGATTCGCCTGGGTGCCTCTCATTGTGACGTTCTGGTTGGGCGTGGCGGTCGCGACCGGTCTGCTCCTGCAATCGTTCTTTGGGTTGACACTCTTGTCGGGGATCCTCGGCGCCTTCGCGGCCATGCAGGCATGGTGGACTGGCGCTTGCCGTGGTGGTTTTGGGATGGGGTGCGTGCCCAGGTGATGCGTGACGCGATTGGGGACCGAGCGACGCGCATCGTGTGTGCGCTTGCCGCAGTGGCTCTCGCCGCCGCGGCGGTCGCGGTGGCATGGCCCTGATGACTCAAAAGTGTGGTCGCGAACCCCAATGCCCCACAGCCTTGGTACAACCTCGTGTTCATACCGGCAGTCCTCGGCGTGTTCGTTATCGGCGGCGCTCATAGCGGCGCTTCGCCCCTCGAGTTCCTGATCGCGATGAGCCTCAGCAAGGGCCTCATGGTCACGCTGGTGGTTGCAGGCCTTATGCGACTCGCGGCATGGTCGCGCCCGCGGGACCCTGGTCGCGCTTGAAGCTGACGGCGCGCGTAGGATGTTGAATGACACCTCGTTCTTCAGCATGCGCAGGAGGACCTGGCACTCGTGACGGACTCGCGGAAAGTCATCGTTCACATCGCGACGAGCGCTGATGGATACATTGCGCGGGCGGACGGCGATATCGATTGGCTGACCGCCCGTCCGGCACCAGCGGGGTTCTACGGGATGGACGCATTCATGCAATCGATCGATACGAAAGTGCTGGGCCGAAAGACATACGAAGCGAGTCTGCGGATGGGCGCAAAGTTCGGTTCCAAGCAGCGCACCATCGTCTTCTCGCGCCATCCCCGTCCACGCAGTGCTCCGTCGGCCGTCGAATTCACCGATGAGCCAATCGCGGTGGTCGTGAATCGACTGCGCGAAAGCCGGGGCAAGAACATCTGGTTGATGGGCGGCGGCGACATCATCGCCTCCTTTCTTGATGCGCAGGCGATCGACGAGTTCGTGATCAGCGTGGTCCCGGTATTCGTCGGGGACGGCATTCCGCTCATCGCCCGGCGTCACCGTCACGTCCCATTGTCGTTGCTGTCAACCGAGAAGTTCGCCGATGGTCTCGTCCAACTGCGTTATGCGGTGCATCTTTGAGGATCACGATCGTTTGGTCACCGTCGTTGAGCGCTAGGCCGGGGACGCTACGCATGCGCATTCCTCCCAGCTACCGTCTGCTTGCCCTCTTGCTGACTTCGGCCGCCTTCGGCGATGTCCTCAGCGCCCAGGGTGCCGTCGGCATCTTCACCGCGCACGAGGCAGTAGGCCGAGCACGCGGTTCCGCGACGTACGACCCGCAGCAGCAGACGTATCTGATCGCGGGCTCGGGTCAGAACATGTGGGGCACCCGCGACGACTTTCGCTTCGTGTGGAAACGGATGACCGGCAACTTCATCCTGTCCACGCGCGCGCGCTTCATCAGCAAGGGCGTGGAGGAGCATCGCAAGATCGGTTGGACGATTCGCCCATCGCTGGATCCCAGCGGGGCGCACGTGACCGCGGCGCTACACGGCGACGGCTTGACGTCACTCCAGTTCCGCCGGCAGACCGGCGCCATCACGGAGGAGGAGAAGTCGGCCGATAGCCTCCCGGATGCGGACGCCGTCATCCAACTTGAGCGGCGCGACGGCGAATACATCATGTCGGTCGCGCAATTCGGCGACACGCTCGTCACGACGCGACTCGCTGGCGTCGCACTCCCCGACACGGTCTACGTCGGTCTGTTCGTGTGCGCGCACAACGACACGGTCGTGGAGCGCGCGACGTTCAGCAACGTCCGCATCACGACGCCGGCGCCCAAGAACCTCGTCCCCTACCGCGACTACCTCGGCTCGAACCTCGAGATTCTCGACGTCGGGACCGGGAACGCGGACGTCGTGCACCGCTACACGGGATCGTTTCAGGCGCCGAACTGGACCCACGACGGCAAGGCCCTCATCTACGTGCAGGAGGGACGGCTCTACCGCTTCGACCTCGCATCCCGCACCCCCGTCGCGATCAACACGGGGTTTGCGACGCGCAACAACAACGACCACGTCCTCTCATTCGACGGCCGGATGATGGCTATCAGTAACCATGCGGTCGAGGACAGCGGCGCGTCGATCGTCTACACGGTGCCGGCGACGGGCGGTGCGCCCAAGCGCATCACCGCGAAGGGACCGTCGTACCTGCACGGCTGGTCCCCCGACGGCAAGTGGCTCGTGTACGTGGGCGAGCGCAACGACTCATTCGACATCTACAAGATCTCCGCCACGGGTGGGGACGAGATCCGCCTCACGACCGCACCCGGACTGGACGACGGACCGGAGTACACGCCCGATGGTGCGTACATCTACTTCAACTCGTCGCGCAGCGGACGGATGCAGATCTGGCGGATGCGACCCGATGGGTCCGGTCAGGAGCAGATCACAAACGACGGCTTCAACAACTGGTTCCCGCACATTTCGCCCGACGGTAAGTGGATCGCGTACATCGCTTTTCCTCTGGACGTTGCCCCGGACGATCATCCGTTCTACAAGCACGTGACGCTGCGCTTGATGCCGATCGGCGGCGGACCAGCGCGAGTCATCGCCTACCTGTATGGAGGTCAGGGAACGATCAACGTCCCGTCCTGGTCGCCGGACGGGAGACGGTTGGCGTTCGTGAGCAACTCAGTGATCCCGTAATGACTCCTCAATGACGATCCTCGGCGCCGGGGCGTGGGCGGCGGCGTTGCTGCTCGGCGCCGCCACCCGCGATACCATCCCACTCCCCGAGCACCCGCGCCCCGATTTCCAGCGCGCCGAGTGGCTCAATCTCAACGGCCGCTGGCAATTCGCGTTCGACTCGCGCAATGCGGGCGAGCGCGCGGGCTGGCCCAGCCGCGGTCTCCCCGCGGGGCACGAGATCCTCGTGCCGTTCTCCTGGGGAGCGCCGCTCTCCGGTGTCCCCGACAGCGCGGACATCGGTTGGTACGCCCGCTCCATTACCGTCCCCGACGCCTGGCGCGGCAAGCGCGTGTTCCTGGTGTTCGGCGCGTCCGACTGGCGCACCACCGCATGGCTCGATGGCCGGAAGCTGGGCGAGCATCAGGGCGGCTACACGCCCTTCTCCTTCGAGCTGACGCAGGTGCGGCCGGGGGCAGAGCACCGCCTCGTGGTTCGCGTAGACGACACGCCGCATCCGTTCAAGCTCGAAGGCAAGCAGGGCTACGGCAAAGCGCGCGGCATGTGGCAGACGGTCTACCTCGAGGCGCGCGGCGCCGATCCGCTGGAATTCGTGCACTTCACGCCCGACTCTGACCTCGCGGGCGTCGGGATCGACGTGCGGCTGCGCGAGCCCGCGCCGCGTGACCTCACGCTGCGCATCACGTTCGCAAACCGCGAGGGCCAGCCGGTCGTCACTCAGCGCATCACGCGCGGTGCCAGCGCCGTCCACATGCACGTGCCGCTTCGCAACGCGCACCGCTGGTCGCTCGACGATCCCTTCCTGCATGACGTCGTCGTGAGCGTGAGCGGCCCCGGGGGCCTCGCCGAAGACCGGGTGCAGACCTATTTCGGCATGCGCACGATCGGCGTAGTGGATGTGCCGGGCACGACGAACCGCTACGTCGCGCTCAACGGCACGCCTGTCTATCTCCAGTTGGCGCTCGATCAGGCGTACCACCCGCAAGGCTACTACACGTTTCCCACGGACAGCGTGTTGCGCGATGAGATCCTGCGCGCCCGCCAGATCGGCCTCAACGGTCTGAGAGAGCACATCAAGATCGAGGCGCCGCGCAAACTCTACTGGGCCGACCGCTTGGGGGTGCTCATAATGGCCGATGTGCCGAATTGGTGGGGACCCCCCGATTCCGCCGCGTTCTCGGAGCACGACACCGCGCTACGCGGCATGATCGCGCGGGACTACAACCACCCGTCGGTGTTCAGCTGGGTGCTGTTCAACGAGACGTGGGGCCTCGAGACCAAGGTCGACGGACGCGATCGCTACCTGCCCGCGACCGAGCGCCGAGTGGCCCAGGACTATCGTCTGGCGAAGTCGCTCGACTCCACGCGACTCGTCGAAGACAACTCGGTGTGCTGTAGCAGCGGCCACACGGAGACCGATCTCAACACCTGGCACGAGTATGCGCCGGGCTGGCGTTGGGAGGCGCACGACCAACGGCTCTCCGACAGCACGTTCCCCGGCTCCACCTGGAACTTCCGCTCCGGATGGCGCCAGGGACGCCAGCCGATGTGCAACTCGGAGTTCGGCAACGTGTGGGGCTACGAGGGCAGCACCGGCGACGTGGACTGGAGCTGGGACTACCACCGCGCCATCGACGCCTTTCGCCGTCATCCCAAGATCTGCGGCTGGCTCTACACCGAGCACCACGACGTGATCAACGAGTGGAACGGGTACTGGCGTTACGACCGCTCGTGGAAGGAGACGGGACTGGGCGACATCGTCACCGGGATGTCGCTGCGCGATCTGCACGCGCCGCTCTACCTCGCGGTCGGCGATCCGGAGCTCGCTCGCTCGGCAAACCCCGGCGAGCGAATCGCCGTCCCCCTGTACGCCTCGTTTCTCACCGGCGGCACCACCTACGGCGACTCGCTGACGCTGCGCGCCGAGTTGTATGGATGGAATACGCTGGGCGAGCGGCGCAGCTACGCGACGTTCGTGAGGCGCGTGCCGTACCGGCCGTGGATGTCAGAGGCGTTGGCGCCGCTCGCCGTCACGATGCCGAACGAGCCCGCCGTCCTGGTGCTTGCCACCCGACTCGAGGATGCGCAGGGCGCGGTGCTGCAGCGCAACTTCACGACGTTCATAGTGCAAGGTGATGCCTCGGCGTCAGCGACGCTGGCGGATGGCCGGCGCGTGCGGGCCGCGCGCGTGCCGGCGACGGCGGTGCGTGACGGGGGGGCACACTGGTCGCTCAAGCAGTGGACGGTGTTGGGGGACCGGAAGCTGAACGGCGCGGGGAGCGGGTTCTTCGAGTACCGCATCCCCTGGCCCGCGGGGCTCGAGCTGAACGACGTCGCGGGAGCGACATTCCTGGTCGAGGCGTCGGCCAAGCGCTTGAACGGCAAGGATCGCGACTCCGCGTCGGCGGCGAACGGCGACTACATGCGCGGCGGCGGCTATCACGATCCGAGTCGCAACCCGAACAGCTATCCGATGACCGGAGCCCGACGACCCCGCCGATTCGCGCGGCATCCTGAGCTGGCACGCCCAGCCGCACGATGGGCACCTGTACGAAGCCGGATCCTACGGAGAGCTGCTCCGCGTCCCGATTCCGGCGGCCGCGCTCCGCGAGGGAGTGCGCACCGGAGAGATGGTCGTGAGGTTGGAAGTCGATGCCGCGTTGCCTGGAGGACTCGCGATCTATGGCGCGCGATTCGGGCGCTACCCGGTCGATCCGTCGATACTGTTCGCGCTGCGTGACACCATGAAGGTGACCCGCGCGCCATTTGGTCAGCTCCCCGATGGGCGCTCCGTCGAGCTGTTCACGCTCACCAATGTGCACGGCATCGAAGTTCGCGTGATGACGTATGGCGGCATCATTACCGTCATCCGCACGCCCGATCGCGCCGGTCAGCTCGATGACGTCGTACTCGGCTTCGACAGTCTCGCGGGCTATCTCAAGGATCCGCCGTATTTCGGCGCGATCGTCGGCCGTTACGCCAATCGCATCGCGCATGGCCAGTTCACACTTGGAGGCACGACCTATCGTCTGGCCACGAACAACGGGCCCAACAGCCTGCATGGCGGAGTGCGCGGGTTCGACAAAGTCCTGTGGGCCGGCGAGCCGTTTCAGGGCGACAGCGGCGTGGGTGTCACGCTGCGCTACACGAGCAAGGATGGGGAAGAGGGCTTCCCCGGAACCCTCGTGACGCGCGTGACGTACACGCTCACGCCGCGCGACGAGCTGGTGGTGGACTACGAGGCCACGAGCGACAAGGCCACGCCGGTCAATCTGTCGCAGCACACCTATTGGAACCTGCATGGGGCTGCCGCGCGGGGCGGCGATATCCTCGATCACATGCTGCGGCTCGATGCGGCGGCGTTCACGCCCGTCGATTCGACTCTGATTCCGACCGGCGACGTGGCGTCCGTGGCGGGAACGCCCTTCGACTTTCGCGCGGCGACGCCGATCGGGGCGCGCATTGCGCAGGAGAACACGCAGCTGCGCTTTGGCGGTGGGTACGACCACAACTGGGTGCTCGATCGGCAGCGGCCTGGCCTCGTGCGCGCGGCGCGCCTGGTGGAGCCGACGAGCGGCCGCACGCTGGACATCAGCACGACGGAGCCCGGGGTGCAGTTCTACTCGGGCAACTTTCTCGATGGCACGATCACGGGAAAGGGTGGGCGGGTGTACGCACATCGTACCGGCCTCTGCCTCGAGACCCAGCATTTTCCGGATTCGCCCAACCATCCCCGTTTCCCTTCGACGATCCTGCGCCCGGGCGCGACGTATCGGTCGCGCACGGTGTTCGCGTTTGGTGTGGAGCGGTGAGGGGAATCACAAGGGATGGGATCCCGGCGCGTGCTTGGCCCTAATGCCACTGTCTAACAAGTCCATGTCTGTACGTGGCGGGCTGTGGCGAGTTGTTGCGGGAACGGGGAGTGTCATCCTCGCGCTCAAGATGGCTGATGCCGTTGATAAGGGGACGCTCCCCCGCCATTGGTCGACGGTCGGCGCCTATGGTTGGGTCGTGGTGATGATCGGCCTGATGTTTTTCGGCGTGGGCAGTCTCGTCCAGGTCATTCGACCACTCATGGGTGATGACGAGGTCCGCTGGTTTCCAAAACGTGGGGCAAGCGGGGAGTTATGGCGGGTGCTCGGCGTAGGCGTGCCACTTGTCCTGGGGGTTGTTGCCATCAACCTCCTATGGCCAAGCCTCGGCGGCCGGGCCGCAGTGGCCGCGGTAGGTTTGTTCATCCTGTTTCTCGTCATCACGCAAGCAGGCGTTTTGTGGGATAATCCCCAAGTCGAGGGATGGCGCCAGTTCTTCGGAGATAACGTCGTCCGATTGATATATGTAGTGGTGGCGCTCGCATTCATCGCCGTCGCACTCGTCGGGCACCTATAATGAGTCTGGGCAGAGGACATCCTTACACTTATCTCCTGTGACCTTCGATCTCACGCCGTTTCTCACCGGTACAGCAGTAGCTGGCCTCGCCATCGGCGCCACCGGGTGGTTCGCCCGGGCGATCATTCAACAATGGCTCTCAGGGCAGCTCGAGGCGCATAGGAGCAATCTGGAGCGGCAGAACCAAGTCGAGCTCGAGCGCCTAAGAACACAACTTCAAGTCGCGGCCGCTGCCCAACAATCCAAGTTCGTTCACCTCCACGAACGCCAAACAGAGGTAGTGTCGGAGGTGTTCGCTAGACTAGAGCGTATGCACCTCGCTTTCCGTCGTTGGGTCGCCCACCTCCGACCTTCGAGTACTTCCATCGTCCAGCAATCTGAGGATGCGATGAAGGCGTTTAACAGTTTCGTCGATTACTACTACGAGCAGGCGATATGGCTGGATAAGGACACGACAGAATCCATCAATCGTATTATCCAGGAGCTCTGGGCTGTCTCGATCGACATGACATTTGACGTTGACGACAACGGATTTCCCCGCGACCGGAACGCGCTCAAGACAGCCGACAAACGAGTGCGGGAAAGAATCCCCGAGGCACGCAGCAAGCTTGATGCTCGCCTCCGCAAACTCCTTGGTGTCGACCCCGAGGAGCTCGTCTTGCCTCCGTTGCCATCTCAGGACTAGTGCGGTCCGCCCATCAGGCGCCTGACGCCGGCGACGCGCGTAGATTAAGGAATGAACCCTCTACAGCGCGCCGCAGCCCAAGCGCGATCCGTTAGGCCGTACGTCTCTGGACGACACCTCATGCCCACGCTCCTGCTCCTGCCTCCGCTACTCGCCACGCAGCTTGCAGCCCAAGTGCCCGAGTGGTTCCGTCGACCGGTCGTATTACCGCCCGACACCACGCAAGTCGAAATCCGCGAAGGAATCGACTACAAGGCCCGACCCGACCTCCACATCGCTATGGACCTCTACCGACCCAAGACGTCGAGGTTGGTGCCGGCAGTGCTATTGGTGCACGGCGGTCCAACCGGGGCACTCCCCGTCGGAGTCGAAGCGCGGACATCGGGCCAATTCCGGTCATTGGGGAGGATTCTGGCAGCGCGCGGGCTCGTCGCGATCACTTTCACGCACCGGCTCACGAGTGCAAATGCGATCGACACTGCCGCCGCCGACATTCGAGATGCGACTGCCTACGTCGTTTCTCACGCCCAAGCCCTTGGCGTGGACCCCTCTCGCGTGTGCGTTTGGGCGATATCTGCCGGCGGCTCGCTGATCGGCCCAACGGTGCGCGAGTTTCGCGACCGTATCCGCTGTGTGGTCTTGTACTACACTGTTCTCAGTCCGTCTCTTCTCCAGGACTTTGCCGGCGGAGGCGAACGCGTTGCCCAAACTACTCCCTCGCTCGGGGACCTGATGTCACGAGATAGCCTACAGCTGCCGGCGACCTTCATCATCCGGGTCGGCAAGGATGACCCGCGGCTGAATGCGGCCATCGACGCGTTCGTGGCGCTCGCGATTCACAAAGGGACTGAACTCGAGCTACATACGTACCCCGATGGTCGGCACGCATTCGATATTCTCGACGACACCGATACTTCTCGAAGCCTTCTACTTCAAACGGTCGCCTTTCTCAAGGGGCACTTGGTTGGGAACTAGGCAGTGGTGATTGTACAGGCCGGATCTCATGGAGGAGCGATCATGGCGAGGCATCGAACGATACTCATCACAGGAATCATGGGTGCCCTGACTGCCGCGCCGAGTCTCTGTGCCGCGCAGGCGTTCACGCGACCGGCAAAGATCTCGAGCCTTAGGGCGCCTGTGATTCTCGACAGCACCGGGCTGTTCCAGGCGCGGTTCGCCAAGGTCGGTGAGGACATTTTCGTCGCGGGGCAGCCGACGGAGCGCGCACTCCAGGAGATGCGGGACCAGGGAGTAACGACCGTCGTAAACCTGCGGACACCGGAAGAAATGAAGAACAACGTCGACTTCGACGAGCAGGCCGTGGTCGCGCGGCTCGGGATGCGGTATGTGTACCTGCCGGTGCGCGGCAACGCCGAGTATCCCTACTCCCCTGAGACCGTCACGAAGTTCGCGGAGGCGGTGCGCACGGCGAACGGCAAGGTGCTGTTGCACTGTACGGTGGCCTGGCGTGCGAGCCACCTGTGGGCCGCCTACCTGATCAAAGAGCGTGGCATTCCCGTCGACTCGGCCCTCGCGAACGCTCGCGCGATCAATCTCATGGACACCCACCGCATGGGGCAGAATGGGCGGCAACCGGTCGAGGACTTTCTCGACAGGGCCCTGCCCACGCTCGGGCACCCGCTTTGAAAGCCTTGGTCGCCGCCGTGATGATCGGAGTCTCCGGCACGCCCCAGAACCGCTCCACGATCGCGTTCGTGAGCACGCGCCACGACGCTACCGTCGATCCCACGGTCGATCCGCAGCGCACGTGGCTCGCCGCCGAGGTCTACCTGATGGACGGTGACGGCACGAACGCGCGGCGGGTGACGCAGAACGCCGCCTTCGACTGTTTCCCAGCCCTATCGCCGGATGGGACGAAGATCGTCTTCGACAGCAACCGCTTGCGGGTCGACAGCGAGGCCTTCAACACGTCGTACCTCTTCGTCATGGCGGTGGACGGGACGGGGCAGACGCCGCTGGTACGAGGCAGCTCTGGCAGCTGGTCGCCCGACGGCAAGCAAATCACCTTCCATGCCTCGGCGTCGGGCACGGGGCGGCCCATCAATGGGCTCCCGGGCGCGGCGACGACGGACGGCGACATCTTCGTCCTGAACGTGGACGATTTCCTCAAGAAGGGAACGCCGCCGCGCAACATCACGAACAACCCGGCGGCGATCGACGACGACCCGGACTGGTCGCCCGACGGTCGCACGATCGCGTACACGAGCCACGCCGTGACGGACAACACTGACGATCACGCCACCGCTGAGATCTATGTGATCGATCCGGCCGGCCTGGGCCCGCGGGCGCGCCTGACCGACGACGCCGAGGAGGAACGGGCGCCCTCCTGGTCCCCCGACGGCACGCGCCTCGTCTTCATGTGCCGGAGAGGTGGATCCGACTTCGAGATCTGTGTCATGAATCGCGACGGCACGGAGCAGCAGCAGCTCACCGATAATACCATCGCTGACTTGACGCCCTCGTGGTCGCCCGACGGCAAGAAGATCGTGTTCCACCGGCGCGTGGGGGGACGCGGTCAATTCCAGCTCTTTGTGATCAACGCGGATGGCACGGGCGAGCAGCAGCTGACCACTCCTCCTGGTCTCAATGGGTTCGCCAACTGGGGTGAAACCCGCGCCCCAGCCTCGGCAAGGTAGCCTCCCTCACCGGTGCAGCGATTCGAAGAGCCCTTTCGCCGCATCTTGGCGAGAACCGTGTCGCTCGCCGCCGTCGTGGGCGCCGTGCTCGCGCTGCAACGACAGGACCTCACGGTGCTCCTCCCCGCCGCGACCCTTGCGCTGTGGTTCACCCTTGGCGGGCACTACGTTGAACTTGCATTCTTGAACGGGCTTCGGGCTCGAATCCCAGCGAGTCGGCTGGCGCAAGGCGTCGCGCGACTGCTGGTGTGGTTGAGTGGCGGCGTGGTGCTCTACGTCTGCATGGCCGTCACGGCGCGCGCCCTGCCGATCGCGGCCCCACCGCTGAGGCTATGGTGGTATGGAGGTTTCCTGCTTATCGGGGTCGAGCTGACCGTGCACGGCTTCATGGCGGTGCGAGGTCAGCCGAACTTCTACAACGGGCGAGGATAGAGGGTTGGAACTCCGCTGCAGCGCGTTTCTCTTCGACCTGGACGGTGTCCTGGTCGATTCTCAGGCGGTCGTCGAGCGAACGTGGCGTCGCTGGGCGGAGCGCCATCGCCTTGACGCTGACGCCATCCTCCGGATGGCACACGGTCGCCGCACCAGCGACACATTGAAAGACGCCGCCCCACACCTCGCGCCACATGCGATCGCCGACGAGGTCGAATGGCTCGACGCCACCGAGCTCGCAGACATCGAGGGGCTGCGCGTCGTGCCTGGCGCGAGCCAGCTGCTGTCGGCGCTCCCGGCAGAGCGGTGGGCCATCGTCACGTCCTGTGGACGAGCCCTCGCACGGCGACGTCTGCAGTCCGTGGGACTGCCGCTGCCCGAAGTGCTCGTGGTGAGTGAAGACGTGACGAAAGGAAAGCCGGCGCCTGATGGGTATCGCCTCGCGGCGGCGCGGCTCGGCTACGAGGCCGCGGCCTGCGTGGTGTTCGAGGACGCGCCGGCGGGCGTCGCTGCCGGGCGAGCCGCCGGCGCCCGCGTCGTTGGGCTGACGACCAGCTACCTCGCCGTCGATCTCCTAGACACGGAGGCAACCATCCCTGATTTTGCCAGCATCCAGGTGCGTCCTGACGATGATGTCCTTGTCCTTACGGTCCGACTCTGATGGCTTCTGCCCCGACACACATCGTTGCGACCGGCGCCATTGCCGCCTTCTTTCACAAACCGCGCGTGCCGTGGCATCTGTGGTTTTTCGGCGCCCTCCTCGCCGTCGCGCCCGACCTCGATGTGTTCGCGCCCCGCGTCCCTGTGGCGTACCGGGATCTCGTCGCTCATCGCGGCTTGAGTCACTCCCTCCTGATGGCTGCCGTCGTCAGCACCCTGATTGTGGTGCTCTTCTACAGGGATGGGGCATGGCCGCTCCGGTGGAAGCGGGTGTGGCTATTCCTGTTCCTCGCCATGGCCTCGCACGGGTTGCTGGACGCACTCACCAACGGAGGTCCCGGCGTCGCCTTCTTCGCGCCGTTCAGCGCGAAGCGGTATTTCTTCCCATACAGACCGCTTCTCGTCTCGCCGCTCAGCATCAAGGCGTTTCTCACGAGTCGTGGCGTCGCGATTCTGCTCAACGAGATGAAATGGGTCTGGGCTCCGAGTATCGGTCTGGCAGCGGTCGTCTTGACGCTCCGCGCCTGGCTTCGCCCACCCCCGCGTCGTCCCGTTGCCAAGCCGCGTCCCGCGTCGCAGCCTCGACCCGCTCCATCACTCCCTCCATCGCCTCCCAGGAGGGCACCGCCGCCGCCGCCGCCCCCGCCGCGCCCGGCGCCTCCGCCTCCGCGGCCGCCCGTAACGCTCGCACCGCTCGAGGCGCTCGAGCCCCTCGCACCCGCCGAGCCGCCTCCGCCGACCGCTGCGGCCGCCCCGCCCGGGCTGCCCCCGATGCGCCGGGCCGCGCTGCTGTTACAGGCAGCCGTCGCCACCCTCTCCCGGCACCGCCGTCGTCTGGTCATCGGTGGCGCCAGCGTTCTCGTAATCGGCGCAGGCGTCTTCGTGGCCCTCCAACAGGTCGCGCCGCCGCCCACCGCCGTGGAGCAGGCTCCCGCACAGGTCGCCCCGCCGCCCAAACCGTTGCAAGCCGACGCCGAGGGCTACTATGAGCCGGGGTATCAGTTCACCGTCAGCGATCGCCGCTTCACCCGTCTCACGCTCCATCCAGACGCGTCCGTCAGGTTCGCGCGGACGGGGACGCGAGAAGAGTTTGGTTGCTTCGATGCGGTGATCACGCCGCAGGTGGTCCGCATGAGCTGTGAGATCGAGCGAGTCGGCACGATGACGATCGACGGCCGGTTCGTGAACCGCGTCGCGACGTCGTACCTGGACGCACCGGCCATCTCGGCGGTCCTGACGGTGCGGAATACGCGGGGTGAAGTCTTGTACAGCGCCCGGGACAACTTCGTGTGGCGTCCCCCCGAACAGTGACCGCGGCAAAAAACCTCGCCCTCGCCTGCTTCCTCGCCGTCGCCCCGGCCGCGCTCCGCGCCCAGACTCCACCACCGGTACCGCTCGATTGGGACAGCGACGACTCCGCGCGCGTCGCATTCCTGACCGCGCACGGCCGAGCGTACACCGGCACCCAGCTCGTCGTGTGGGCGCCTCCTGACTCCCTCGATACTCGTTGGCTCGACGCGTTCGTGGACTCGCTCGCGACGAGCCTCGGCGCGCTGCGGCGGCTGATGGGCGCCCCGTACACGTGGCAGCGCATCGGCCAGCGTCCCGTCACGTTCTATCTCAGTCCCGGCCGCTTCGTCTCTCATGCGAGCGGCGTCGGAGCCGTCTTCATCTCGCTCACGCGCGTGCGCTCGGGGACCGCGCCATTCCTCCACGAGGCCTCGCACGAGCTGCTCGCTCCTCCCGCGCCGTTCGCGCCGTACGAGTACTCCGACAGCGTCGCGAGCGAGCGCGCGGCGGCGCGGTACCCGCTCTGGCTCAGCGAGGGCCTCCCGGACTATCTGGCCCAAGCCACGGCAAGTGCCACGGGATTCCACGAGGGGGACGTGTTCAGCATCGGCGGACTCGCGAAGGTGGACAGCACCTGCGCCGCGCGGCTCGCCGACAGTCCCAGGCGGGCCCAGATCCTGGAGAAGGTGGGACGCGCGGGTCGTCTCGGTGCGTTGTTCACCACGGAGCGCGCGCAGGTCGCGCCGGTATTCTACGCCTGCAGTCAGTCGTTCACGAAGTACGTCGTGGAGCGGGTCGGCATCCGCACCGTGGTGGCAGCATTTCCGCACATTCCGGCGGGCACCTGGGTGACGGACCTCGAGGCCGCAGCCGGGACATCCCTCGAGGCCCTGCGAAGCGCATGGCTCGAGACCATCACGAATAAATGAACGCGGATTCGTACTCTTGACCCGCCTGGTGCCCGGGCGAAGTTGGGTATCACAACGATGACAGACTTCGAGGAGCGGAAGGTCGTAGTCGAGGAGGAGCGCCTAAAGCTCGAGCGCAAGCGCGACGCACTGGCCGGCTCGTTCCTGAGCCGGGCCTTCTCCGTGGTCACCACGGCCTTGATCTCCGTCGCCGCCATCATCTTTTCCGTCGTTCAGTACGTCGACTCGACCAAGCGCGCGAAGAACGAGGCTGCCGCTGCCGAGGCGCGCGCCAACCGCGACTTCGACATGGAGACCTACAAGGTGGTCGTGGCATCGCTGGGCCGTCGCGACACCGCCGAGCAGCTCGCGGCCCTGCGTCTGACCGCGCTGGTCAACGATTCGGGATTGCGAGCGGGCCTCCTTGATGCTCTGGGACGCAGTGGGGCGGCGGTGGTCCGAACCGAAGCCAAAGCTCAGGTGCAGGCCGAGCGTCAGTTCGCGGTCGAGCAGGCAACCGTGCAGGTTCCGCCCCTAACGGGCGCTTGGCGATACGACGTTTTCTACTGTGAGTCCTCATCACCCCAGATGTCGGTACTCGCCGATTCGGTCATCGAGGCGATTCGCGGGGACCAAACGTCCGTGCGGAAGCGGGCGCTGCCTGCCTCCATCAACCTGAGGCAGGGCTACCGGGTCGCGGGCTATGAAATCCGCTACGAGATCCCGGAGCTGCTCCGCGCGGAAGAGGTGCGGCGGCGGCTCGATCGTTTCGATGCACCGGGCCGGGCGTTTCACCTCGTCCCGGTTTCCAACCGGACACCGAACTACCTCAGCGTGTTCGTATGCCCCTGAACACCTGACGATGTCAAAACTCCGCGTTTCGAGCTTCGCGGTCTCCATCGATGGCTTTGGTGCGGGGCCCAATCAGGATCTCCAGAATCCGATCGGCGTCGGCGGGACCGCGCTGATGGATTGGTTCTTTCCTACCCGCACCTGGCAGCACATGCACGGTCACGACGGCGGCGAGACCGGCGTCGACGATGGGATCGCCGCGGCAGGGCTGACCGGCCTCGGCGCCTGGATCCTCGGCCGCAACATGTTCGGTCCCGTTCGCGGCCCGTGGCTCGACGACAGCTGGAAGGGCTGGTGGGGAGACGAGCCGCCCTACCACACACCCGTCTTCGTGTTGACGCACCATGCGCGGGCGCCGGTCAGGATGGCGGGCGGCACGGAGTTTCGCTTCGTCACGGGTGGCATTCAATCCGCGTTGCAGCAGGCCAAGGAAGCATCGGGCGACCGAGACATCCGGCTGGGAGGCGGCGTCTCAACGATCCGGCAATACCTGCGCGCCGGCCTCATCGACGAGCTGCACCTCGCCATCAGGCCGGTGCTGCTCGGCGCGGGGGAAGCGTTGTGGGCCGCTCTTGATCTTGCCGCGCTCGGCTACGAAACTGCAAAACACGTCGCGGGCGAACGCGCGACTCACGTGTACTTGCGCAAAGGCGGTGCGCGTCCATGAACGAAGTGATCAGCCCTTTTTCACTGTCGCTTCGTTGGCTGGTTGCGACCCTGCACCTGCTGACACTGCCGCTTGGCCTGGCCGCCATCTGGGCGCGGAGCCGAGCGCTGAGCCGCGCGCGCAGCGCCGCTGACCTTCCCTCGGTCTTCGCGGCCGACAACCTGTGGGGCCTCGCCGCTTTTCTGTGGCTCGCGACCGGCTTGGTGCGCCTCTTGGCCGGCCTGGACAAGCCCACCGGCTACTATCTCCACGCTCACGTGTTCTATGCCAAGATGGGCCTCTTCCTCATCGTGTTCCTCCTCGAGTTGCGGCCCATGACGACGCTGATTCGCTGGCGCGGCGCCCTGCGGCGCGGGGCCGCCGTCGATACGGCCGCGGCGCCGGCGTTGGCGACCATCAGTCAGATCCAGGTCGTGCTCGTCGTCGCGATCGTGTTTGCGGCGACGGCATTGGCGCGTGGGTTCTTCTTCTAGGCGCGTGACAAGGAGGCCTCGGTGCGCCAATATGACTCGTGGTGCGCCTTGCCTTGACGGGGGACACCGCCTGCCTGCTACGTAAGCCCATGAAGACGATTGGCGGCTGCGCGTTGGCCGCGTGCGTCGCGACGTTCAACTTGTGCGTTGCCCAAGAGCCCAAGCGTCAGTGCCGCCCCGCCGAGTGGCCCAAGCGGCTTCCGGCGCTCGATGCCGTCGTGGATTCGGCGGCGTTGTTCGACCTGATCGACACGTCGTCCGCGGCCGACACCACGACAATCGTGCTCAGCATCCTGTACAAGGATGACGCTACGGCCGCCATCCGCGTGCTCGAGCCCGCGGGGACGCCGTCGCCGGAGGTCACGTTTTTCCTGCAGAACCTGAGTCGTGGGCTTCGTCGCCTCCCGCCGCCGAGCCCGTTGGGGGCGCTGCGCGTGCGACTGCGCGCTGGACCCGCGCGCGTCGGGACCGTTGACCGCTCCGTCTACTGCCGCCCCGAGGTTGCTCCGGGCCTGGCGCCAGGCTCCGAACGCATGAGGGTCGAATTCCTGCCGGGCGATCGCCCGCCCCCGTCCGGCGGAAGGCTCCACCTCGATGTGCAAGTGTCCATCGATGAGACCGGTCTCGTGACCGACGTACGATTGCACTCGAGCTCCGGCCTAAGAGAGCTCGACGAACGAATCGTGAACGATGAGCACCGGATTCGATACCTGCCAGCCACGATCGACGGACTGCCCGTGCCGAGCTGGATGCGGAGCAACGGGGCCACGATGCGCCTGTAGCTGGCGGCCCCGCCGCGCGTAGATTCGGCGCTGTGACCCTCAAGAAACCCCGCGCCAAGCTCGCCCCAACGGTTCCGGGGATTTTCATTCAGGCAGTCACGCGCGAGCCCGACCACAAGGTTCCCGCCAAGGAGTTTCCATTCGCTGTGCCGGCGATTCGTCACCTCACGACGCTGGCCTTCACGACGCCGGTCACGTTTTTCGTGGGCGAGAACGGGTCCGGGAAGTCCACGCTGCTCGAGGGGATCGCGGCGGCATTCGGGCTCAATCCAGAAGGCGGGTCCAAGTGGCAGCGCTTCACGACACGCGCGAGCCATTCGCAACTGTTCCGGTTCCTGACTCTGACGAAGAGCCGCGACGCACCGACCGACTCGTATTTCCTGAGAGCCGAGTCGTTCTATAACCTGGCGTCGGCGGTGGACGGGACGGCGACTATAGATAACGCCGAGGCGTACGGCGGCCGCAGCTTGCACGCGCAGTCGCACGGGGAGTCGTTCCTGTCTTTGGTGCTGCATCGCCTGCGGGGGAACGGCTTGTACCTGTTCGACGAGCCCGAGGCGGCGCTCTCGCCCACGCGTCAGTTGGCGCTCCTCGCGGCGATGCACCGGCTCGTGCAGCGCAATTCCCAGCTCATCATCGCGACCCACTCCCCGATCCTGCTCGGATATCCGGGCGCGACCATTCATTTGTTTACCGAGCGCGCATTGACGACTACGACATACCTGGACACCGAGCATTATCAGGTGACGAAAGCCTTCCTGGATAATCCGGAGCGGATGCTCCGAGAGTTGATGCGTGCGGATGAATAGACTCTGCGCCCTGCTTCTCATCCTCGCCGGATGCTCGCGCGGCGCTCCGGCACCGGCGACGGCTTGGGACTCCACCGCGACGATTCGGGGCCCCGGATTCAGCCTCGAGATTCCCAAAGGCGCCACAGGCGCGATGCGCGGGTCGGACAGTGTCTTCTGGGTGGTCGGCTTTCCAGAGTGTCAGTACATCTGTGCTCTGGAAGTCCGCTTCGCCGACGACACGATGCCCCGAACCCTCGAGGCTTTCGTGGCCGCCGTGCGCGCGGAGGATTCCGCCGCTTACGGTCCCGGTCCTGCACGCCGCTTCATGGGCATTGAACCCGGCTGGGTCGTCGAAGAGAACTGCGGCGATTGCACGGGTGCCTTCGTCTTCTACAAGGGTGCTGGTACGATCGCGCGGGTCCAGGTTACGATTGACGATCGAGAAGCTCACCAAGCGCAGCTCATGGCTCACCTGCTGAAGGTCGCGGGGACATTCAGGTGGGGCGAAACACCGTAGGGATGACGCGCCGCGTCGCGATCATCGATGTCGCCGTGGTGGGCGGGATGTCGCTCGTCTACGTCGTACTCGAAGCGCTCGACGTTCCGAAGCGATGGTCATTCCTGGTGGTGGGCGTGGCGCTCGTGTGGTACGCCAGCCTCTTGTGGCGACGCCGGACCCATTCGCTGTACGCGATGGGGTTCCGCCGCGACAACTTGATGAGCGGTCTCGTTCCCGTCGGCGTCTCGACGGTCGTGGCGGGAATCGGCCTGGTGACCTGGGCGATCGCTCACGGCAGGGCGGTGTGGGGCCCGGAAGTGCTCATCCTCCTGGCCCTCTATCCGGTTTGGGCACTCGTGCAGCAGCTTGGGTTCCAGGGGTTATTCCATCGTGGCCTCATGGAGCTCGTGCCGTCACCCGTGCTCCAGGTCCTCGGCACCGCGGCGGCGTTTGCGTGCGTCCATTGGGGGAATCCGACGCTCTTCGGCTTGACGTTCATGGCTGGTGTGGCGTGGTCGGTGCTCTACCGGCGCTGGCCTAATCTCTGGCTCCTCGCGGGGTCCCACACGGTGCTCGCCGCCCTCGCGTACCCGCTGGTGCTCGGCGACGCGCCCCTTTCGAGGGTTTGATCATGGCACTCGGGACCGTCGCGCCTGAGCCTCAGCGCTGGTTCGGACAGGTGGCCAGCGCCGTCCTGGTCATCCTCATTTTGTGGTGGTTCTTTCGCATGCACCGCGCTCCGATGCAGTTGATGGAGCGGCGCGCGTGCGAGCGCGCCTACCAAGACGCTCGCACCGCCGCCGAGACGCTCGCGGTTGACGCTCGCCCCCCGATGCCATCGATCCCATCACAGCGGCAGGTTTCAGGGACGCTCACCTGCGGCGCCCTGCGCAAGGCGGGGCGGTTATGACGTTTGGTGCGCTGTCGCTTGACGGGGATGTAGCAGACTGGTAGGTCAGGTTCCATGACGCTCAGTGCAGGCCCATCGGGGAGCAGCGAGATCAACGAGCCTCGTAGACAAGTGGGCCCGGCCGGTATCGGCGGGTGGCTCATCCTCGTCATCATCGGACTCATCTTCAATCCTATCCGTCTGCTGCTGTTCGTCGTGCAGACATACCCCCCGGTTTTCACGACCGGCGCGTGGGAAGCGCTCACGACGCCCGGCAGTGAGCACTACGACGCGCTGTGGGCTCCCCTGCTCATCTTCGAAATGGCCGGCAACGCACTCTTCATCATCGCGGCGATCACGCTCCTGGTGCTGCTGCTGCGCCGCTCGCGCTGGTTCCCGCGCGCGTACATAGTTGTCGCGTTCGCCAACCTCGTCTTCATCCTGTTCGATGCCTGGTTCGGGTCCCTGGTGATCCTTGACGAACCGATGTTCGACCCGGCCACGCTCAGGGAGCTGTTCCGGTCGTTGGTCGCCGTATTTATTTGGGTCCCGTACATGCGTCTCTCGCAGCGAGTGAAGAACACCTTCGTGCTGTGAGGGCGGCCGCGCGGCGCGCCCGGAAGCGCCGCTGAAGGCGTACATTGGACCCAGACGATGCCGCCTGACACTCCCGCGTCTCCCCCGATGACGCGCCGCTTCGGTCTGCTGCACGCCACGGCGCTGAACATGACGAACATGATCGGGATCGGTCCGTTCATCACGATCCCGCTGCTCATGTCCGCGCTCGGCGGCCCGCAAGCGATGCTCGGCTGGGTCGTCGCCCTCGTGATCGTGCTGTGCGACAGCACGGTCTGGAGCGAGCTCGGCGCGGCGATGCCGGGCTCGGGCGGCTCGTTCGGTTATCTGCGCCAGGGCTATGGCGCCCAGACGGTCGGCCGGCTGATGGGGTTCCTCTTTGTCTGGCAGTTCGTGCTCAGCGGTCCTCTCGAGATCGCGTCGGGGTATATCGGCTTCTCGCAGTACCTGGGCTACATCTGGAAGGGGATCACGCCGCAGCAGACGATGCTCGTGGTGACGATCATCGGGCTCGTGAACCTCGCGCTGCTCTACCGGCGCATCAAATCGATCGCGACGATCACGGTCACCCTGTGGATCGGCACGATCGTGACCGTCGTGGCGGTCGTCGTGACCGGAGCACTGCACTTCGATCCCAAGGTTGCCTTCGACTTCCCCCCCGGCGCCTTCAACTTCTCTCTGGGCTTCCTGATGGGCCTCGGCGCCGCGTCGCGCGTCGGCGTGTACGACTACCTTGGCTATTACGACGTCTGCTACATCGGCGATGAAGTCGAAAACCCGGGCCGCGTGATCCCTCGATCGATTCTGATCAGCACGATCGCGGTCGCGCTGATCTACGTCGCCATCAATTTCTCGATCATCGGCGTCGTCCCGTGGCGCCAGTTCGTTCCGGCCGCGGAGCATCCGCAGGCGAACTTCGTCGTCTCGATCTTCATGGAGCAGATCTACGGGTCCGGCGTGGCGACGGTCTTCACGGCCATGATCCTCTGGACCGCGTTCGGGTCGGTCTTCGCCCTGCTCTTGGGGTACTCCCGCGTCCCCTATGCGGCGGCGCGGGACGGCTACTTCTTCAAGGCGTTCGCGCGCCTGCATCCGACCGGCGGTTTCCCCTACGTCTCGCTCATCGTGCTCGGTGTACTCTCGATCCTCGCTGGGTTTGTGTCGCTGGGCATGGTCATCGATGCCTTGATCACGACGCGCATTCTCGTGCAGTTCATCGGGCAGATCGGTGCGGTGACGCTGCTGCGCCGGCGCGCGCCCGAGATGCCGCGCCCCTATCGGATGTGGCTCTACCCGTTGCCGAGTCTGGTTGCGCTGCTTGGATGGATCTTCATCTTTGCCACGACGCCGCCCAAGATCATCGCGTTCGGCCTGGGCGCGCTGGCGCTCGGTGCCGTGTGCTTCATGCTCTGGTCGTGGAAAGGACGGACGTGGCCGTTCGCAGCTCCCGCGCAGTAATCCTGCTGACGCTGCTTCCGGCCGTCGCGCAGGCGCAGGCGCGCGGCGGCGTCGAGGGGCGCGTGATCGACGCCGCGGGCCGGCCCTTGGCGTCCGCCGAGGTGAGTCTCGTTCGTTCGCGCGCCACGACCGACGCCGACGGCGCGTGGCGCATCGCCCACCTCGAACCTGGGCGCTACCGGATCGTCGTGCGCCGGCTCGGGTACCGCCCGGCTTCGCAGGAGGTCGAGGTCGAGTCCGGTCGCACGGCGCAGGTCAGCTTCGTCCTCGAGCTGGTCCCGTTCACGCTCGACTCCCTGGTGGTGAGCGCTCCCCCGTCCAGTATCTCCACGACCGACGCCGAGTTGGGCACCAAGCTCACGGTCAGTGAGATCTCGCTGCTCCCGTCCACGTTCGACCTGCGGCAACTGATCGCGATCACGCCGGGCGCCCGGCCCGATCAGATCTGGGGCGGCGCCTCGGATCAGGCGAACTCGTACTCGCTCGACGGCACCGCGATCAATCATCCCGGGTTGGGCGGCGCGATGCTGCTGCCGAGTCCGAGCTGGATCGAGACGCTCGAAGTCCGCGGCCTCGGCGCAGGCGCCGACGTGGGGGGCGCGCAAGGGGGACTCGTCGACGTCGTGACGCTGTCCGGCCGTAACGTGCTGGAGGGAGCGTTGCGAACCTCGTATGAGACGGAGCGCTTGAACGGCTCCAACCTGATTCGCGGCGAGATCGGCAGCGAGCTGTCGAGCCGGCGCGAGCTGGACGGCCAGGTGCGCGGCCCCCTGATCCGCGATCGCCTGCACTTCGCGCTGTTCGGCCACGCCATCCGTCAGGGGCAACAGGTTCTCGACTACGTCGGACCGAACGCGGGCGGCTTCGTCGCGCAGCCCCCGTCGTTCGAGGAGCAGCGTGGACTCGCCAAGCTGAGCTGGAAGCCCACCGGCCGCGACCTGATCGAGGGAAGTCTCATGGCCCGGCGTCAGAACGGCGACCGGGTTGGGCAGACGGGCTACGAAACGGCCATCGCGACCGACCGTCTGCGCCAGTGGAACGTCAGCGCCAACCTCACCTGGCAGCGCAGCTGGTCACCGCGCAGCGCGCTCACGGTGCGCCTGGGCGGGTTTGTGGCGCGGGAGTGGCACGACCCGTACAACGGGCCCGCGTCGCCGAGCATCGAGCTGCTGACGGCGGTGAATCCTCCCCGGTATCAGAACACGATCTTCAGGTCGGTCGCGGCGCCGTCGAGCATGGGATTGACGGCCACGTGGACCGGGCGCGGCCGGCGGTTGGTACTACGAGCGCCGCCGCAACGCCGGGATGACGTGGCGGCCGCTGCGCGTGGCCGGATTCGATCCGGCGGTTCCCTCGACGTGGGTTTATCTCGGCGCCATCCCGACCGGCTGGGGTGGGGACGTGCTGATCAACAGCAGTGTCAAGAACGCCGCGCTCTTCGTGCAGGAGCAGATCGGGATCCTGCCGTGGCTGCGGTTCAATCCGGGGCTCCGCTACGGTTGGTGGACGGGCGACATCACGACGCCAGGAGGCAACTCCTTCACTGCGGTGCGGGACGCCGCGTTGGAGCCGCGGATCGGAGTCATCGCCGAGCTGCACGCGCTGGGCGGGCTCATCGCCAAAGCCCATTGGGGCCGGTATCACCAGTCGATGTTCGCGGCGTTGTTCGACCGGGTGCTCGGGGCCGGGGCGTACAGCAACGAGGAGATTTGGTCCTACTTGGGGGCGGCGCCCGGGACCCCGATGCAAACGTTCACGCCTGGCCAGCGCGACTCGCTCGCGGCGGGCGGGCTGTTCCGCTTCGACGAAACCGTCCGGCTCGATCAAGCGGGCCGAGTGGAGCAGTACCGCCAACCGTACGTGGATCAGACGCTGCTCTCGTTGGAGCGTGCGCTCGGCACGCGCTGGAAGGTAGGCGTGGCGTACGTTCACCGGCGCAATCGCAACATGGTTGCGCTGGTAGACCGGAACATCGCGTCCAACTACACGGTGGTCGAGAACGTCATGATTCTCGATCGCTTCGGCCGGCAGGTGGAGTTCGCGGGCCGGCCACTCGTGCTCGAACGGCTGGCCATTTCCAACGAGGACATTCTCTACGTCCAGGATCTGTTGCGGCAAGGCCAACTGTTGAACGCCCCCGGCGTGATCTACGCCCCGCCGAGCCTGACCCCGGCGGAACTGGCGGCGCTGCGTTACGATCCTGAGTTCGTGCTCACGAAGGTCCCGGAGGCGACGCGACGCTTCTCGCAGGTGCAGCTCCGCCTCGACGGGCGCTACCGCACCTGGTGGGCCGGCGCGTCGGCGACGCTCTCGACGCTCAAAGGGAACTACAACGTCGTGACGGGACCCGATGACTACACGGCGGGTGGGCCGGGTCCCTGGGTGCGTCTCAACGAGCAGTACAACTTCTTCGGCGCCCTCAGTAACCAGAGCAGCTTCGACGGAAAGGTGTACCTGGGCGGCCTCTTGCCGGCGCGGTTCCGCGGCGGCGTGTTCTTCTCGTACGCGACGGGCGATCGGGTCACGCCCACGCTGCCGATCTCCGGGTTGCTGACCGAGTTCGCCGTCGCGGTACCGTCCCTGTCGAACCCCGCGGTCCTGGATACGGTGTCGTTCCAGCGATTGCTGTTCCGCAGCGAGAGCGGACACCGCATCTTCATCCAGCCTCGCGGGTCATACCGGTACGAGGGCCGCGCGTCTCTGGACCTGCACCTGGAGCGGAGTTTCCCGCGGGGCCGGACGGAAGTGGTGCTGGTCGTGGACGGGTTCAATGTCTTGGGGGACCAAAGCGTTACGGGTATTCAAACCGAAGTGAATGCGATAGCAGGTTTCGTGGATAGTGACTATGGTCGGGTCCGGTCCCGTGTCCCGCCGCGCACGCTCCGCCTGGGAGCGGGCGTGAGGTTCTAATCTCGATCGGAGGAGGAGTCATGGTGCTCGGACTGTTCATCGCGGTCATGGCGTTCCAGGGTCAGCGTGTCGAAACGGGCTTCCTCGACCGCAGCGTCAGCGTGGCGGGACAGCCGTACAAGTATCAGGTGTACGTTCCCGCCAACTACGCGAGTCAACCGCGCTGGCCCGTGATCCTCTTCCTGCACGGCGCCGGTGAGCGGGGCGCCGACGGGCTCATCCAGACGAACGTGGGGCTCGCTCCGGCGATCCGTCAGAATCCCGCGCGCTATCCCGCGATCGTGATCTTCCCTCAGGTGCCCACCGACTCGCAGTGGGTTGGCGCACCGGCCGACGCTGCCTTCGCCGCTCTGGCGCAGACGATGAAGGATTACCACACCGATCCCGCTCGGGTGTATCTCACCGGCCTCTCGATGGGCGGGCACGGCACCTGGTACGTCGCCTACCGGCATCCCGAGCTGTTCGCGGCGATCGCGCCGCTGTGCGGTTGGGTAGGGGAGTGGGATCGCTTCCGTGGCTCCGTGCCCGTCGTTCCCGCCGAAAGCGGCGCCACGCTGCCGGCCCTGGCGCGGCGGCTCGGCAAGCTGCCGATCTGGATCTTCCATGGCGAGGTCGACGCTGCCGTGCCGGTGGCCAGCTCACGAGAGCCGGCGGCCGCGCTCAAGGCGGCAGGGGCCAACGTGCAGTACACCGAGTTCCTCGGCATGAATCACAACATCTGGGACGCGACGTACGGGTCGGACGGGTTCACACGCTGGCTTTTCGCGCAGCACCGGTAGCAGCATGCTCCTGCTCGCGCTGCTGCTGCAGCTCCCGGAGTCGCTACCGCCCAAACCGCCGGCGCCTCCGGCCGCCTGGCTCCGTTTGATCGGCGCGTATGCCTCGGCGAACGACACGGTCTACGTCCGTGAGGATGGCGGCGCACTCGTGGCACTGGTCTCCTCATCGGCGCCCCTGCTCCTCGCTCCGGTCTCCGATTCAGTCTTCACCCTCGCAGGTCGGGGCGTGGACCATCCGCAGATCGTATTCCGTCCGGACGAGCTGCAGATTGGTGCCGTCATTCGGCGACGCCTGCAGCTCGGCCCCGCCGACGGCGGGCAACTGCATCTCAAACCGGTGCGGTCGGTCGCCAAACTGCTGCGCGCCGATCGCAAGCTCACACCGCCCGCGGAGAGCGGTGCGTTCCTGGCGGCCGATCTCCTCGAGCCGGCGCGGCTCGACTCGACGATCCACCTCGACATCCGCTACGCCACGACGAACAACTTCTTGGGGAGCGTCTTCTACTCGTCCGCCCGTGCGTTTTTGCAGCGACCTGCCGCGCAGGCGGTCGTGCGGGCCTCGCGCGTGCTCCGGCCGCTCGGGTACGGGCTCCTGATCCACGACGCCTACCGGCCGTGGTACGTGACGAAGGTGTTCTGGGACGCTACGCCGGCGGAGTCGCGCTGGCTCGTCGCGAACCCCGCGCGCGGCTCGAAGCACAATCGCGGGGCCGCGGTGGATATCACGATGTACGACCTTGCGACGGGCGCGCCCGTCGAGATGCCGTCCACGTACGACGAGGCGACTGTGCGGGCGCTCTCCGACTATCCCGGGGGCACGTCGAGGCAACGCTGGCACCGCGCGTTGCTCCGCCGAGTGCTGGAGGCCGAGGGGTTCACGGTGAATCCGACGGAGTGGTGGCACTTCGACTTTCGCGACTGGCAGCGCTATCAGATCTTGAACGTGCGGTTCGAGGACCTAGCCCTTCGGCGGCAGTGACGCCGCGTACTCGGCCGCGATCCCAACCCATTTGCGGAGCGCGGGCGCGGTCTTCGTTCCACGCGGTCCTACGAGGAGCCACCCCTTCATCGGGCGGCCGGTCAGGTCGAAGAGCCTCGCCCCGGGCGCCGACAGGGCCTGATCCGTGTCCTCGGGTGCGAGTCGCACGATCAGCTCGTCGCCGTGCACGCCGCAGCACATGTTGCCCCGCAACAGAATCGCCAAGCCCCCGAACATCTGCTTCTCGAGCAGCCCGCGCCGGCCCTTCAACTGTCTGCGGACGCGGTCGGCCAACTTCTCATTGAACGGCATCGTGCCTCCGCCGATGGATGAGCCCAAGCAGGATGCCGAACAGCGTGTACTGGACAAACGCGACGCTTCCCTCGACCGCGATCCACGACGGGATCGACGGAATCGCGTACTTACCTGCCTCGGCGCCGAGGATGTACGATGCCAAAAACGCCCCCAGGGTCCAAGAGAACTTGACGCCATCCCAGACGGTCGCGGCCCGTCCCACGACGGCGGGAAAGAGCATCGCGAGGATGAGGCCCTGAATCACCATCGACGCGATCCCCATCGCGATGACCGGCTCGGTGCGCATGATGGGGATGGCCGCATAGTGGGCGGTGTTGATACCGAAATGGGATGCGCCCTGCACGGCGAACGTGGTCACGACGTAGGCGAGCACGGTCAGGGCGATGGTGGTGGGGTTCCGCCGGGCTTCCATGATGACCTCTCCGTGGCTTTTGTAATGCAAGTAACATACGATTAGACTTGTATCATGCAAGTGACGCATTTGCGAGAGCAGGGGAGGAGCATCCGGTGAAGCGTACCGCGCGGCGGTCGGACTGTCCCATCAACTTCGCCCTGCAGGTCGTGGGGGACGGGTGGAGTCTGCTCGTGATACGGGATCTGATGTTCACGGATCGTGCGACCTATACGGATTTCTTGCAGGCGGAGGAAGGCATCGCGACCAACGTTCTCGCTGCACGCCTCAAGCACTTGCAGGCGCAGGGCTTGATCCGAAAGCGGGGCACGGGGCGCGGCGCCGCCTATGGGTTGACCAAGAAGGGGCTTGACCTTCTCCCGGCGATGCTCGAGTTAATTTCTTGGAGCGCCGCCTACGACTCCCACACAGCCGCGCCGCCTGCGTTTGTGGCCCGCATTCGCGCCGACCAGCAGGCGATGGCGCGTGAGTTGAGGGACGGCCTGAAGCGGCGGCACAGCCTCTGACGAACCACGGGACACACGAGGAGATCAAATGACGGTGGTCATGTGGTTGGCGGCGATCCTCGCGGGCGCCATACACGTCGTGATCTTCGGGATGGAGAGCCTGTGGTGGACCTCGCCGGGTGTGCGCGCGCGCTTTCGCCAAAGCCCGGAGCAAGCAGACGTGACCAGGCTGTTCGCCTTCAACCAGGGATTCTACAATCTGTTTCTGGCGATCGGCACGTTCGCGGGACTCGGGCTCGTGCTGACGGGGCATCCCCGCGTCGGGTGGACGCTCGTGTATTGGAACTGCCTCTTCATGCTCGGCGCGGCGGTCGTCTTGGCGGGGTCGGCGCCGGGGATGCGCCGTGGCGCGGTCATTCAAGGGGCGGCGCCGCTGTTGTTCCTGGTGCTGGCGACAGTGTCGTGGACAACGTGAGCCGCCTGGTCCGCGCCGGCCTCCTGACCGCCGTCAGCGACGGGCTCTTCTCGACGGTGCTCGTCACGTTCTTCTACGGCTCGACGCCCGCGCGCCTGTGGCAAGGCGTCGCCTCTACGCTGCTCGGCAGGGGAGCATTTGACGGCGGGACCCCGACGGTCCTGGTCGGCTTGCTCATGCACGTCGGCGTCGCGTTCGGATGGTCTGCCGTGTTTCTCTTCGTCGCGCTGCGCGGCCGATGGGTCCGGAGTCTCCTCGCCTCACCATACGGAACGGTCAAGGTCGCGGCGCTCTACGGGCCATCTGTTTGGCTCGTGATGTCGCTCGTCGTGATTCCCATTCTCGCGCATCACGCGCCCGCGATCAGCTTCCGCTGGTGGGTTCAGCTGATCGGACACTTCCCGTTTGTCGGGCTGCCCATTGTGGCGTCCACCGCGTGGCCGCGCGGGGAGCCGGCAACGTGAGCGACATGGAGCGAAGCCCGGCGACGACCGCCGTCCTGCGCATTGTGAGCGGCATTGGCGGTGTCGCGGTCCTGCTCGTCTCGGCGCTGTTCTCGCTCGGCGCATCGTTGGGCGCGCCGATCGGCGTCTTCGTGGCGCATCGGCGCGCCCGGAACACGGGGCGGCCGGTCACGCGCACCGCGTCGTGGCTCAGCGCCATTCTCGCATCCACGATTCTGCTGGTGGTGGGATTGATCGCCCTGATGTTTCTCGCGCCCCCCAACGTCTGGCAGGAGATCCAAAAGGGTGCCGACGAAGCCCGGGCCGCGCAGGACACCGTCCACACCCCGGCGTGGGTGACGAAAGCGTTCCCGCGGACCGCGCAGTCGGATTCCGTCGCCAAACACGTCACCACCACACCCGGGTTTTTCCTCGTGACGTTCGCGGTGGGGGTGCTGTTCACGTGCGTCTTCTTTGGCGCGCTCGGCGGCACGGCCGGCTGGCTGGCTTCCGAGCTGCTCCGCTACGCGTTCTGGGGAGCACGACCGCTGACGTTTCCTGACGCGAATCCTGCGTTTCACCTCCCTCGCAAGATCGGATAGCTCTTCGCGTCTGCCAGCACATCGTCCAACACGTTCCAGTCCACCAGACCGTCGTCCGAGCGTGGCTCGAGCAGCGTAAACACCAGCCGGCCCAGCGGGTGGCGTACGGCGACAATCACGGTGCTCTCCGGTAACGTCACTTCGGCCGCCTCCCACCGCCCAAACAGCGTCCGCTCGTGATGTCCCTGGAACTCGTTCGCGGCCGTGGTCTGCGAGTCGATCGTGAATCGGTCGACGCTGCGCGTTTCGGCGCGCGCCAGGCGCTCGAGCCGCACCCCGTGCGCCTCGAAGAGCGCGATCGCCTTCTTGAGCTCGGCGGGCACGTAGTAAAACGCCGGAGCCAAACTCGGGCATCCGCTCAGGGGTCCGCACCTCGAGCCGCCGCAGCATGCGCTCGCCGGTGTAGGGATTCCGGTCCTCCGCCACCGCGCCCACCAGGATCGCGACCGAATCGGTGCGTTGGAAATCCTCCCGCAGCGCCAGGGTCCGGCCCGTCACGTCCGCCGCGTCGGCGGCGGCCACGACGCACCGCACAGTCGCCGCGTGCGCACGCGCGTAGGTCAGGATCTCCTCGACAAACCGAGAGGTGGCGCGGATCCGCTCCTCGAACGTGGCGTACGAGTAGGCCTCGGACAGGATCGCGATGCGGTTCCGCAGGCCGACGTAGTTGTTGTTGAACCGCGGCCGTGCGTCGAAGCTGTACCAGCCGCGTTCGAGACCCTGGTCGCGCGGGCCCGGGAAGTCGCCATAGTAGTAGAAGTCCCAGCCGTCGCGCCGTTTGATGGCGCGCGTCACCGTCGGCAGCCAGTCGTTCCTGAGCAAGCTCACGATGGCGCTGTCGGTGTTGGGATGGAGCGGCGGCGCGTAGGTGAGGTGGTAACCGTGGAACGACCCGTCGGTCGTGTGCAGGTCGATGGCGATCTGCGGGTCGTACGCGTTGAACAGCGAGACCAAGGAGCGTGCCTCGGGAGACTCGAGCTTCATGTGATCGCGGTTCAGGTCGAGCCCCTGCGCGTTGGCGCGCTGGCCCATCCCTCCGACGGGGCCGTTCTGTGGCCCGCGATTCGTGAGCTTGACCCGCTCGTTCCCGTCGGCGTTGTAGATCGGGGCGACCAGTAACACCAGCGAGTCGAACCAGGCCGCGTGCTCCCCACGCGCCAGCGCGCGCAGCAGCACCTGCATCGCTTCCTTTCCCTCCACCTCGCCCGCGTGAATGTTCGCCTGAATGAACACGCGGATCTTGCCGCTCGAGCGGACCGCCGCGGGACTCGCGTCCCGCACTCGGCCCACAACCACGAGCGGCAGCGCCCGCCCTTCCATGGTGTAGCCGAAGGTCGTGGGATGGAGGAGCCGAGGGTTCATGGCGCTCGCCCGCCGCACGAACTCCATCACGTCGGCATATGAGCTGGTCTCGCGATACTCTGTGCGCTCGGGGCGGGTCCGCAGCGTCGTGGGAGGAGCTTGGGCGCCGGCACGAGTGGCCAGCAGGACGGCGAGGACCAGTGTTGCGGAGCGCATCGCGAGCAAGTCCGTGTCGGGAGAGTAGTGATCGAATCTAGCCGGTCCTGGCGAGGTGGGCGGCAGGGGTGTACGCTACTCGCGGCAGATCACACGACGTCCAATCCCCGAGGTTCCGACATGGTTTCGCGCCGCGAATTCGCCGAGCTCGCCTCCCTTACCGTCGCCGGCCTCGTAATGCCGGGGCCACCCTACCGCACGCCGCAGGCGGTGGCGCTCGAGGAAACCACGATTGCTCAGCTTCAGGACGGCATGAAGGCCGGCCGCCTCTCGGCGCGCAGCGTCACGCAGGCCTACCTGGACCGCATTGCGGCACTCGACCGCCAGGGCCCCAGCCTGCGGGCGGTGCTCGAAACGAATCCAGAGGCGCTGGCGATCGCGGACGGACTCGACGCCGAGCGGCGCCGCGGCAAGGTGCGCGGTCCGCTGCACGGCATCCCGGTCATCGTCAAGGACAACATCGACACGCACGACAAGATGCAGACGACCGCCGGGTCCCTCGCGCTCGAGGGCAACATCGCGGTGCGGGATGCGTTCATTGTCGAAAAACTGCGCGCGGCCGGCGCCGTCATCCTCGCCAAGGCGAACCTCTCGGAGTGGGCCAACTTCCGCTCCAACCGCTCGTCCAGCGGATGGAGCGGGCGCGGCCGCCAATGCCGCAACCCCTACGTGCTCGATCGGACGCCGTCGGGCTCGAGCTCCGGCTCGGCAGTCTCCGTGAGCGCCAATCTCTGCGCGGTCGCGGTGGGCACGGAAACCGACGGGTCGATCATCAGCCCCGCGAATACGTGCGGCATCGTCGGCGTGAAGCCGACCGTGGGGCTGGTGAGCCGCGCGGGAATCATCCCGATCGCGCACAGTCAGGACACGGCGGGACCGATGGCGCGCACCGTGGCCGACGCCGCCGCGCTCCTCACCGCGCTCGCCGGCGTCGATCCGCGCGATCCGGCCACCGCGGACGCCCAGGTCCCCGTCGCGAAGGACTACACTGCGTTTCTCGACGCGGCCGGACTCAAGGGCGCGCGCATCGGCGTGCAGGCGCGCGCCGGCAACAATCCGATCGTGGACAACGTGCTGGAGCAGGCGATCGCCGTCCTCAAGGCCCAGGGCGCCGAAGTGGTGGATCCCGCCCCCATCGAAACGGCCGGCCAGCTGGGCACGAACGAGCGCGATGTACTGCAATACGAGTTCAAGGCGGACCTGAACGCCTATCTCGCCACGATGCCCGCGAACGTGTCGGTGCGCACGCTCGCGGATCTGATCGCGTTCAACTCGGCAAACGAGGCGCGCGAGATGCCGTACTTCGGGCAGGAGACGTTCATCGCCTCGCAGGCCCGGGGGCCGCTCACCGAGCAGGCCTACATCGATGCGCGGGCCAAGTGCATCGAGCTGACGCGCACCAAGGGCATCGACGCGACGATGGACAAGTTCAAGCTCGATGCGATGCTCGGTCCCTCGGGCGGCATCGCGTCACTCGTCGACCTCGCGGGCGGCGGCGGTGGTGGGGGCGGCCCGGCCAGCTCGCAGTTTCCCGCGGTCTCCGGCTACCCGCACATCACGGTGCCGGCCGGTTTCCATTTCGGTCTGCCGCTCGGCGTCTCGTTCTACGGCCGAGCCTGGAGCGAGCCGGTGCTGATTCGGCTGGCCTATGCGTTCGAGCAGGCCACCAAAGCGCGCCGCGCCCCGGCGTTCACGCCGACCATCGCGCTGAGCTAATCGATTGAAGGTCACTGCGCCCGAGACCCGCTTCGAGCACACGCCCGAATGGCTGCACGTCCATGCGCGCGGCGCGTTCGATGTCGCGTGGCTCGCCGCGTTCATCGTGGAGATCGCGGGCGTGGCCACGACTTCGGACCCCGCGCCACGGGCGATCCTGATCGATGTCCGTGAGCTCGTCGGGCCGCGGCCCGACGGCATGGAGCTGTACGACCTGGGCGTCCTGGCGTCACGCGACATCATTGGGGCTCCTGTCGCGTTCGTCGGGTCGGAATCCTTCATTGATCCCCGTCGCTTCGGGGAGTCGGTCGCCCGTAATCGCGGCCTGAACCTGCGCGTGTTCACCGATATGGCCGAGGCGGAGGCCTGGCTGCGCGCGAAACCCGGTTGAGCGCGCAGTCGTAGGGCGGGCACATGCCAAAACGCAAGCAACCTCCTAAGAAACCGGCGCAGACGAAGCAGAAAGCTGATCTCGTCCGCCCGTCTGATTCCGCCGTGGAGTCGCAGTCCCCGGCCGCGCTGTCCCGCTTCATCGAAGTGGTGCGGAAGGCTGTGAACGCAGCGCTCGATCTGGCGGATGCCGCTGCCGATGCCGTGAGAAAGAGCCTGCACCCGCGGCGCTGAGAGGGAGTAGGTGGGTTGGGCGCGCGCGCGGGTGAGTAGGTACGAATCGCGCAGGGACGTAGCGCCGCCGGCTCATCCAGTGTACGGTACACATTGGTGGAATCCCCTGCAGGCACCGTCATGTATGTCGTTGCAGAGAAGTCGAAGCGATACCTCGGCCGTCGACGCTTGCCAGATCTGCGATACCCAGTTGGGCACACCGTGCGCGCAGCCGTGCGGTCCACGCGATCCTTCACTCACAAGCGGTCGTCCGGTCAGCCGCTCGACGCGGACACCCGCCGCGAGATCGAGCGGCGTTCCGGTTACGGCTTCACCAGCGTGCGGGTGCATACAGATAGCCGGGCTGCCGAGTCAGCAACGACCCTCAATGCACGAGCCTATACAATCGGACGCGATGTGGTGTTCAGTCATGGAGTATGCACCAAACACACATGCTGGACAGAGATTGCTGGCGCATGAGCTAGCGCATGTAGTCCAACAGTGCCAAATCGATTGAGGGAGGCCTTGAATGGCGACCGCGTGGCTCTATGTGATTAATGATGGTTCGGGCTCGCCGAAGATTGTGCGTAGCAGTCACGCCGGGACCACGGTAACGCAACCGCAGCCGGGTGAATACGTTGTGACCTTTCCCCTCACCGTTTCCGGTCTGGCTTGCCTTGGGACGCTGGGCAATAGCCAAGGCACTATCACGGCGGTCCCCGGAAACACATCGGCGTTGGCGCCGAACCAAGTTCGCGTCCTCACCTCGTCGCTGCAGGGAGCAATGGTTGGAAGCCTCGACTTTAGCCTCGCTGTTTTCTATCCGAACCGGAGAGTTTGGTGGCCATGGGTCATCGTGGCCATTGTCGTTGGCGTGTTGTTCATTCTGTTCCGAAGGTAAACGCGCCAACAGCGAGGAGCGTGAGAGTGCGGACCTTTGCGCAAGCGCAGCGTCTCGTTCGGCGGCTCGCGCCCCTTCCCTGGTCCGGCGCCCGGTCGGCCGAGGCGCGGCACCAAATCAAGTCAGTCCTTGACGCCTCGCGAAGGACCGCCAGTCCGGGCGCGCGCATTCAGAGGCAACCCGTTTCACCGACCCCGACAGGTGCCAGCCAGCAGGGCAGTCTCTCGTACAGGATCGACGTCAGAAGATTCGAGGGGCGCGATGTGTTTGCCGGCGGGTTCAAGGGTGACAATCGGACGTTTTCGACCAAAGAGACCGCGAGCTACAGGACGGGACTTCACATCAAGTTCGATCTGGTGAAGCGGGAGCTGACGCACGTAGGCGGCACCACGTCGGGGAGCGCCGCTGTAGGTCGCCTCGCGAAGACTGTGTCGTTCTGGAGTAACCTGTCCACCGACTACGAGAAGGATGCCGACGTACGGGTAACCGGATCCGTGGATGCCCTGGGGGATCGCTCCGTTCGGATTCAAGGGAGCAGCGTGGCGTCTGACCCGCTGCCTCTCTTTGCTCCCGACCTCAATACGTCCATCGATCTGACGGTGAGCGTGGTTGGATCAGGGGCGCATCGCTTCCTATATATCCTTGGGCAGCTCAAAGGAGATCCATTCCCGGACGCCGAAGTAATCCTGGCGGACGGCTCGAGAAACCGTATCATGCTCGCCACGTTCAACGAGCTCAGCGCGACCACCATACTGGGCGGCAATGAGAACACCGGACTGGTCGACATCAACGCCTTTCTTCCAATCGATGAGAACGGTGCACTCAGCAACGACCGGCCCGCGACAATCGTGGACCGGCGGTTTGAGTTTACCTATTCCAAACCTCAATCCTCGGTGGCGTGGCCGTATGGGGCAACATGGGCGCCGCCTGCGTGGCAGCCCGCCGAGAGGAGTAGCGTATCGACGACCCTCCCTGATACGAAGTGAACGCGGGCTAACGGGTGCACCTAGTCAAGAAGGACGGAGCCCCCGATATTCTCATTTTACGCATTCCCCTCGGTCGCTGTAGGCATTTGGGACACGACGTAGCCGCGGTGCTGGTCCTCCAAGGATAAGGAAGAGGATGCACCCTACTCGACGGGACATCATTAAGGGCGGCCTCGCCGCGCTCGCAGCCGCCGGGAGCCGGGCTGGCGGGGCGCTGTGGAGCCTCCCGCGCTCGCCCACAGGTCCGGTCGTCCTGTTTCAAGGGGACTCGATCACCGACTGCGGACGCGATCGCGCGTCGGCTGATCCCAACCGGGCCGGCGCCCTGGGCACGGGTTACCCATTGCTGATTGCGTCGGCCGAGCTCGCCGCACACGCCGAAAGCGGGATGAAGTTCTTCAATCGCGGCATCAGCGGAAACAAGGTGCCGGACCTGGAGCAGCGTTGGGCTACGGACACGCTCGCCCTGAAGCCCGACGTGCTGAGTATCCTGATCGGCGTGAACGACTACTGGCACAAGCGAAACGGCAACTATACCGGCACGGTGGCCGAGTACGAGGCAGGGTTCGCCGCGCTGCTCCAGGCCACGCGCCAGGCGCTGCCCGCGGTGCGGCTGGTCGTGATCGAGCCGTTCGTGCTGCGCTGCGGGGCGGTGGACGCGACGTGGTTCCCGGAATTCGACGAGCGTCGAGCGGCCGCGGCCCGCGTCGCGCGGCGGGCGAAGGCGACCTTCGTCGCCATGCACGACGCGTTCACGGAGATGGCCTCGCGCACGTCGCCCGAGTACTGGGCCGCGGACGGCGTACATCCGACGCCCGCGGGGCACAGCCTGATCGCGGAGAGGTGGCGCCGCGCGGTGCGCTTGCCGTGAGAGCGACCGCCATCATCCTGCTCGGCGTCGTTGAAGTGGCCGCGGCGCAGGGAGTGGTGATCGCCCGGGCGACGCCTGGGGCGGTCGTCGAAGCCCTGAAGGGCGAATTACTCCCACAAGGCTTTCAGCTGGTCCATGCGGATGAGAAGGGTGCGCTCTTCGCCCTCGACCGAGGAATGGTTCAGCAGCAGGGCACATCCGGTCCCACAGGTGGCAGCCTGGTCCACATCGTCCTCGAGTTCGGTGTGCGATTCAAGCAGAAGCAGGAGGGGCTTCAGGTCACGGCGCGGGAAGAGGTGGTGGGCAATCCGCGCTCCAGGCTGCAGTTCCGCAAGCCGGTCGAGTCGCAGGCAGAGCTGAAGAACATGCAACAGCTGCTCGACTCCATTCGGAACAGCCTCGAGGCGCGGCACGATTCTACGTGAAGCACGCCGCAGTCATCGGATACACGTACCAGTACTAGGCGCGAGGATTACGGCATGTAGCCGACGATCTTCCACCCCGCCTCCTTCGCCAAATCCACGGCTCGGACCACCTCACCATATCGCCGCCCCCGCTCCGCGCGAACGAAAATGAGTTCTCGCTGACCCCCCGCGGCGAGCGTGCGCAGCCGAGCCTCGAGGCCGCTCTGGGCGATCGGCGTACCGTTGATGGCGTACGAGCCATCCGCCTTGAGCTCCAGGACCACCTGAGGGGACCCGTGCGCCGGCCGCCTGTCCGTCGGCGGCGGGGGGACGTTGACCGGGAAGATCGACCGAAGTTGCATGGACAGGATGAACACCACGAGCAGCACGAGCAGGACGTCGATCATCGGCGTGACGTTAATGTCGGCGTTGAGTCCCTGCTGGGCGAGGGGTGTCATGGGCATGTGGCCGTCCTTGGAGCGAGTTGCCTCATGGATACGCGTGCCGCGTGGCACGTCCCCGACAGAGAAATGACGACTCGATGAAGGAATTGTGTAGTTTGATGGGGATGAGAGTCCTCCTCGCGTCACTTGCCACCGCCGCCATCATCGCGCCCGCGGCCCCGGTTCCTTGCGACGCGCGATTCCTTGGCACATGGGAATACCGCCAGGCGGCGGGTGCCGGCTTCGACGCCGAGGGGGAGCGACTCGAGTTCACGTGCACCGGCGGGGCGATGGGGGGGCTCTACTTCGGCCTCGAGCGGGCCGAGGAGCACGGGCTCTTTTATACGCTCGTCGAGATGAAGGATGTGCGGCTTACGGAGAGCAGCGGCATATCGTTCCTGATCGGCGAGCGCGACTTGTACAGCGAGCGCCCCCGCACACTCGAAGACATCCGCCTCAAGAAGGTGACGTGGTCGGGCGTCACGCGCGACACGTTGGTCATGCGGGGCCGGTTAGAGCTGGGGAACCTCGTCGTGATGTGCGCATCGACGGCGCATTTGTGCCCTGACAAGGTGATGGTGTTCAGCAAGGGCTCGTGGACCACTCCGCAGCGTTGGATGCTTGGTCCGTTCACGAAACCCGCCGCCGGCAACCCGGTCATCACGCCCAATGCCGCCTCGCGATTTCACTCCCGGATGGGCGACACCACCGTCGCCTGGGAAGCGTACGCCACGTTCAATCCGGCGGCCGTGGTTCGAGGAGGCAAGGTTTACGTCCTGTATCGCGCCGAGGACGCGAGCGGCGCGCAGCAGATCGGCGGACACACATCGCGGCTCGGCATGGCGGAGAGCGTCGACGGCATCCACTTCACGCGCCGTCCCACGCCGGTACTGTACCCCGACACCGATGCGCAGCGGTCGAACGAGTGGCCCGGTGGCGTCGAGGATCCGCGCATCGTCGAGACCGGCGACGGCACCTACGTCCTCACGTACACACAGTGGAACCGCGACGTACCGCGCCTCGCCGTCGCCACGTCGCGCGACCTCATCGCCTGGACCAAGCACGGTCCCGCCTTCGCTCACGCCGCCGGAGGCAAGTACCTGCGCTCCGAGTCCAAGTCGGGAGCGATCCTCTGCCGGGTCGAAGGCGATCGCCTGATCGCTACGCGGGTGAACGGGACATACTGGATGTATTTCGGCGTCCCAAGCATCCGCGTTGCGACGTCCGACAATCTCATCGACTGGACGCCGCTCGAAGATCCCGTGCTGTCACCGCGCCCCGGACACTTCGATTCGTGGCTTGTGGAAGCGGGCCCGCCCGCGCTGATCACCGACCGTGGCATCCTCGTGGTGTACAACGCGGGGAACAGCGGCGAGAACGGTGACCCGAGTGTCCCGGCGCGCGCGTACACCGGCGGCCAGGCGCTCTTCGACTTGCACGATCCAGTCAAACTGATCGCCCGCTCCGATGTGCCGTTCATCAGGCCGACGCGAGATTACGAGCGCACGGGGCAGTATCCCGAGGGCACGACGTTCGTCGAGGGCCTCGTGCCTTTCAAAGGACGCTGGTTCCTTTACTACGGCACCGCCGACTCGCGCGTGGGCGTAGCCGTGTCCAGATAGGAGGCTTGGTCATGCGTGCTACGGGAGTGTTCCTCGGGATCTCGATCGCCTGGGCGGCGTCCGCCGCCGGCCAATCGGTGCAGTACCGTTCGCCCGCCGGCGTCGAGTATCGCTCGCAGCGCGACACCGGTGCGATCGCTCGCGCCGAGAGCGCGCTCGCGGCCAGTCCACGGAACGTGGACCTCATCATTCAGCTCGGGATTGCCCAGTCCGGCGTCCGGCAGTACCGCGAGGCGATCAAGACCTTCACGCGCGGGCTCGCCATCGCCCCCCAGAATGCCCTGTTGTATCGGTGGCGCGGCCATCGCTACCTCTCCACGCGCCAGTTCAACCGGGCGATGGACGATCTCACGAAAGGCAGCCGGCTCGACAGCACGATCTACGGCATCTGGTATCACCTGGGCATCGTGCGCTACGCGCGCGCCGACTTTGCCGGCGCGGCGGCCGCGTTCACGCGCGCGTTACCCGGCGCTCCGGACTCGGCGGAGCGGGCGGGCGCCACCGACTGGCTCTGGATGTCGCTGTCGCGCGCGGGTCGTACGGCGGACGCGCAGGCCCTGCTCGACAGCCGCCCCGACTCGCTGCCGGCGGCGAACGCATATGCGCAACGGCTCCGCCTCTATCGCGGGGAGAGCGCGCCCGATTCCGTGATCACCGCCGCCGACACCAGCGACATCAACGTGGCGACCCTCAGCTACGGCGTGGGCAACTGGTTCTTGGTCCACGGCGACACGACGCGCGCCCGGCTCTGGTTCGAGCGCTCGGTTCGGTCCGGAGGCTGGCCGGCGTTCGGGTTCATCGTGTCGGAGCTCGAGCTCAAGCGGTTGCGGTGAAGCTCGGGGTTGCCCTGCTCGTCGCCGCGGCCCTCGGCTGCGCCAGCGCGCCCACCCGCGCCAGGAGCCCGGCGGCTGTCTCCGGGGGGTCCAGTGCGCTCGATGACCTGATGCGCAATGACCTCGCCGACGACCATGCCATCGCCTGGACCGCCGGGAGGCGCCTCACCTGGAAGGACTTTCAAGGTGACCCACCTACGGAGGGCTCCGAGGGGGCAAAGACCGCCTACACGCTGTACTCGGCCTGGAAGTGCAGGGGATCCGTGTTTGAATTCAGGGTGATCGCCGGCTTCCAGCCGCGTCAGTCGTGGGTCAAGGCCGTCGTCCTGGACGACACCACGCAGCGCCGCACCGTCCTGAGCCACGAACAGACCCATTTCGATCTCGCGGAAGTGCACGCCCGTATCATGCGCCGCACTTTCGGAGACCTGGCTCGGCCCTGCTCGCAGACCGATGCACAGCTCAGCGCCCTGGCCCAGCGGCTCGCGCAGGACGAGAAGGCCGAGCAGCGTCGCTACGACGCTGAGACGAACCACGGGCTCCGGGCATCTCAACAGGCAGCCTGGAGTACGGCAGTGACCAGACGGCTGCGGTGATGCGCGCCCGCTACAGGTACGAATCGACGGGACCTAGCGCGGAACGGAAATCCACTGGAATGTGTCTAACGTACGGTTTTCCCTGACGAGGTCGCCGCCATGCGTATCCCTCGACTCCCCTCGCTCTCCGCGCTGCGCGCATTCCGGCCTACGCGCCGCCTCCTGATCGGTGTCGCCGCAGCCATTCTCGTTCCGAGCGCCTGGCTCCTGGCGCGCGGTCCGGCGGCGCCGGACAACTCCTTGGTGGCCCGCGTGAAGCGCGGTCCATTCGCTGTGACGGTCAACACGTCCGGTGAGCTGCGGGCGCGGCAGTTCGTCCAGATCACCGCGCCCGCCGGCGCACAGCAGGCGGGCGCATGGCAGATGAAGATCCAATCGATCGTGCCCGAAGGCACGGTCGTGAAGCAGGGTGACGTGGTTGCGGAGCTCGATCGCTCGACGCTGGCGAACAAACTCGATGAGGTGCGACTCGCTCTACAGAAGGCGGAGGCGCAGTACGAGCAAGCGATGCTCGATTCCACCCTGACGCTGTCGACCGCGCGCGAGAACATTCGCACGATGGAGTTGGCGCTCGAGGAGAAACGCCTCGCCAAAGAGCAGGCGGTCTACGAGGCGCCCACCGTCAAGCGTCAGGCCGAGATCGACTACGAACGCGCGGAGCGCGCGTTGGCGCAGGCGCGGTCCGACTATACGACCAAGACCGAGCAATCCCGCGCCAAGATGCGCGAAGTGGGTGCCGACGTGCAGCGCCAACGCAACCTGTTCAAGGTTGTGCAGGATGTGATGGCAGGGTTCACGATCCGCGCGCCCGGGCCGGGGATGGTGATCTACGTGAAGGAGTGGAACGGCCGCAAGCGCACCAGTGGCTCGCAGGTCAACGCCTGGGAGCCGAGCGTGGCTACGCTGCCCGACCTCACCCAGATGGAGTCCGTCACGTACGTCAACGAGATCGACATCCGGAAGCTCGCCGTGGGGCAGCCGGTGACGCTCACGCTGGATGCCGATCCCACCAAGCGCCTCGCCGGGACCGTCGCCAGCGTCGCGAACGTCGGCGAGCAGCGCCCCAACGCCGACGCGAAAGTCTTCGAGGTCAAAGTGACCGTCCAGGGGTCGGATACGACGCTGCGTCCCGGGATGACGACCGGCAACGCGATCGAGACCATGAAGGTGAATGTCGCGTTGTACGTGCCTCTGGAGGCGGTGAGCAGTGCGGGTGGGATCCCCTTCGTGTACCGGCAGGACGGCGGGAGCATCACGAAGCAAGAGGTGATCACCGGCCCCATGAACGACGACGAAGTGGTGATCGTGCGCGGCCTCGAGGAGAATGACCGCGTGTTGCTGACGCCCCCGCCCGACCACGAGCGCATGACGCTGATGCGCCTCCCGGCGTCCGAGCGCGACAGCCTGCCGGTGGTGGGCGGCGACACGGCGCGCCGCGGCGGCAATATCGGGGCGCCCCCCCCCTCCCCTCCGCGGCGGCGGTGAACCTCGCCGAGCTGCGCCGCGAGTTCGTCGCGCACGTCGGCTTCAGCATGCGCACGGCCGTCGAAGCCGTGCGGCACAACAAGCTCCGCGCCTCCCTCACCTCGCTCGGCATTCTGTTCGGGGTCGCTTCGGTCATCGCCATGTTGGCGATCGGCAAGGGCGCCGAGCGCGAGATCCTCGAGCAGATGCGCCTGCTCGGTTCGAACAACGTGATGATCACGCCCCTCGTGGAGCAGCACGAGGGCCCGGCCGACGAGCAACCCGACAAGAAGGTCACGAAGTTCTCGCCCGGACTCACCTACGCCGACGCGCAGGCCATCGCCCGGGTCGTGCCGGGCGTCGAGGTGACGAGCGCGGAGGTGGTGCTGAACACCTCCCTCACGCGGGAAGGGCGCCGCCGCACCGGCAAGCTCGTGGGCGTGGACACGACCTATTTCCGGCTCACGAACCTCGCGTTGGCCGCCGGCGCCAGTTTTACGCCGCAACAGGTGGAGCGCGGGCTTCCCATCGCCATCATTGGCCACGGCGTGCGCACGCGGTTCTTCACGACGGAAGACCCGATCGGACGCCCCCTCAAAGTGGGGGAAACCTGGGTGACCGTCGTCGGCGTCCTCCAGGATCGCCGTCTCACGCAGCAGGCGACGCAGCGCTTGGGGATTCGCGACGCCAACATGGACGTGTACGTGCCGGTGCGCACCGTGCTGCTCCGCTATCGCAACCGCGCGCAGCTTACCCAGCGCGATATCGAGCAAGCGGCGCGGGAGGTCACGGTCACGACGCAGGACGCTGCCCAAGAGTCGGAGCAGCAGCGCGAGGAACGCACCAACCGCAACCAGCTGGACCGTATCATCGTGCGGGTAACCGAGTCGCGATACGTGTCTCCCGTCGCCGACGTGCTGCAGCGCATGCTCGCGCGCCGACACAACACCGTCATCGATTTCGAGATCACCATCCCCGAGATGCTGCTGCGCCAGGAGCAGCGCACCAAGACCATCTTCAACGTCGTGCTCGGCGCGATCGCCTCGATCTCCCTCGTGGTCGGGGGCATCGGGATCATGAACATCATGCTCGCGTCGGTGCTCGAGCGGATTCGCGAGATCGGCGTGCGCCGCGCCATGGGCGCGACGCAAAAAGACATCTTGTTTCAGTTCCTGAGCGAAGCGGTGCTGATCAGCGTCGCGGGGGGCGTCGCCGGCATCCTCGTCGGCGCCGGGCTATCCATGGGCATCGAGAAGTTCGCCGGTATCACCACGATCGTGTCGTCGCTATCCGTGTTTGTCGCGTTCGGCGTCTCCTTCACCGTGGGGCTCGCCTTCGGGATCGTGCCCGCCTACCGCGCCGCGCGCCAGGACCCCGTCGTCTGCCTCCGTTACGAGTGATTCCATGACCATCCGCGGCTGGTTGTTGCTGTTCCTCGCCCTGGGCGTGTCGGCACCGCTCTCGGCTCAAGTTCTGAGCGATTCGACGTCGCACGCGATCACGCTGCCCGAGGCGATTGCGCTGGCGCAGCAGCGCGGGCACCAGGCCCGCGCCGCCCAGGCGACACGCGAGGCCGCTCGCTACCGTCACCGCGCCTATCGCTCGAGCCTGTTGCCGCAGCTGTCGCTCGGTGGGACGGTTCCGTCCTACAACAAGTCGATCATCCCGGTGCTCCAGAATGACGGCAGCACGAAGTTCCTGCCGCAACAACAGACGGACGCCGCGCTGTCTCTGACGCTTTCGCAGAAGATTCCCATCACCGGCGGGGACTTCTTCGTTCAGTCAGCACTCGCGCGAGTGAGCGTTAGCGGCCTGGACACGTTCAGGCTGTGGTCCTCGACGCCGGTGTCCGTCGGGAAGACGTGGTGCGCGCCGACCTGGATGAGCGCGCGTACCTCGAGGCGATGGAGGACGTGGCCCTGGCGACGACGAACGCGTTCTACGACCTGTACGCCGCCCGCGTCGGACTCGCCAACGCCGTTACGAACGCGGCCGTGAACGACACGCTGTATCGGTTGAATACGGGCCGGTTCGAAGTCGGGAAGATCGGTGAGAACGACCTGCTCCAGAGCGAGCTGGCGCTGCTCCGCTCCCGCACCGCCCTCGAATCGGCGCGACTCGAATACGAGCGGGCCACGGATGCCCTGCGCCTGGTGCTCGACTTGCCCCCGGGGACGCCCGTGGACGTCACGGTGACGGGCGAGGTCCCCGAGTTCGAGGCCGACACGGCGCGAGCGGTGGCGGAGGCGCTCAAGAATCGTGCGGCGGTGAGCGCGGTGGCGCTGGACGAAGTCCAAGCCCGGCGCGGCGTGGCCGAGGCGCGCCTGCGCAGCGGCGCCGGGGCGACGCTCCAGGCGAGCTACGGGTTCAACGCCACCGGGTCGGAAGCGAACCTGGCGTATCAGAACCTGCTCGAAGCGCGCCGCTTCACGCTCTCCGTGCAGGTTCCGATATGGCAGTGGGGTGCTCACTCGGAAGGCGTGCACGCGGCGGAGGCCGACCGCGACCGCGTGGCGAGCCTCTCCCAGGCCACGATGGGTCAGGTGGCGCACGACGCGCGGTTTGCCGCGCTCGAGCTGGCGCAGGCGCGCCGCAACGTCCTCCTGGTCGCGAAGTCGGACAGCGTGGCCGCCAAGCGGTTCGAAGTGGCCTACAACCGCTACGTGATCGGCCGCATCACGATCGACAACCTCTACATCGCCCAAGCCGAGAAGGACCAAGCACTTCTGCAGTACGTCCAGGCGCTGCGCGGCTACTGGGCCGCGCACTACCAGCTGCGCCGCGCGACGCTGTTCGACTTCGCCGCGGGACGTCCTATTCGAGGGTAACCCGTCCCTAAACCCGCGCGCGTCGGGCGGCGTCTAAACTGGGACCCTCACAGGGGAACCTCATGGCCACCCGCGCCTCCCGCATCGCGCTGCCCGCCCTGCTGCTGCCGCTCCTCGGCATCTACGGCGGCTGGGCCGCGATCACGGTCGAAGACCTGCCTGACTACGGCGTCGTCCGCCAACCGTTGAACCTCACATTCACCGTGCGCCAGCACGGCGTCACCAAGCTCAGTGACCTCGAGCCGCGGGTGGAAGCGCGCACGAGCGGCGCGACGGCCGCCGCCGTGGCCGAGCGCGGGAAAGAACAGGGTCAATACTCGGCCCGACTCGTGCTGCCGCAGGCCGGGGAATGGACGATCACGATCCACAGCGGTTTTGGGACCAGCCGCGTGACGCTCGTGCCCATGCAGGTCATCGAAGCTACGGCTCAGGCGCCGGCGCCTCTCCCCGCGGCCGACCGGGGCCTGCGGCTCTTCGTCGCGAAAGGGTGTCTGACCTGCCATCTGCACGGCGAGGTGAAGGGCAGCGGCGTGGTGGCGGTGGGACCGGAGCTGACGAACCGGCGACTGGCGCCCGAGTACCTCCAGCGCTTCCTCGCCGATCCGTCGATGATTGGCAGCGCCAACCGGATGCCGAACCTGAACCTGAAGCAGACCGAGATCGCGGCGCTGATCGCGTTCCTCAGTCAGACTGAGCACGTAGGCGCCGGGAACTGACGCCTAGGGCTTCAAGAACCGGTCGTACCACGCGAGGTAGCGCTGCCAGCGGTCCTTCTGGTAGGTGGGCTTGCTGATGCCGTGTGACTGGCCCGGATAGACCACGAGCTGGGTCGTCCGGCCCAGCCGGCGCATCGCCTGGTACATCTGCTCCGAGTTCATGATCGGCACGTTCCAATCGCTGGAGCCGCCCATCCAGAGCGTGGGCGTCGTGATCTTCGCGACCGACCAGAAGGGCGAGATGCGATCCCAGGCGCGCTGATGCGTCCAGGGCAAGCCCAGTTCCATCTCCCACAGATTCTGATAGTGGTCGTGGCCGTAGTTGGAGGTGTAGAGCGCTTCGCTCGCGCCGCTGATGGCGGCCTTGAAGCGCGTGCTCTTCGTGATGACGTAGTTCGTCAAGATCCCGCCATACGACCACCCGCCCACGCCGAGACGGTTCGCGTCCGCGACACCCACCCGCACGGCCTCGTCCACCGCGGCCATCACGTCGTCGAAGTCCTTGTTCCCCCAATCCGCGAAAATCGGGCGCGAGAACGTCGCGCCGTAGCCCGACGATCCGCGCGGGTTTGTCATCACGACCGCATAGCCGCGCGCCGCAAAGATCTGGGCTTCGGTGTTGAAGCCCCGGTCGTACTGCGACACGGGTCCGCCGTGGATGCGCAGCAGCGTGGGATAGCGGCGGCCCGTTTGGTAGTCGGGCGGCGTGTAGAGGAACGCTTCGACCGCGGTGCCGTCCCGGCTCTTGAAATGCAGCTCGCGCACGTCGGCCAGTTTTAAAGAGTCGAGCAGCGCCTGATTCGTGCGGGTCAGCTGCCGGACCCCGGACGCCTCTACCGCGAAGATCTCGCTCGGCACCTGGGGCGTGGTGATGAGAGCGGCGATCGTCCCATCGGCGCCGAGGCTGTAGCCGTTGACTTGTCGCGCCTCGGGCCCGCCGCCGACCAGCCGGGTGACGGTCCCGGAGCCGGCATCTACTCGCACCAGGTAGTTGTCGCCTTCGTCCTCGAGAATGCCGTACAGGCTCTTTCCGTCGGGGGCCCAGCGCTCCGCCCTGATGTTGCGGTCGAGCGTCGCGGTGACGGGTCGCGGCCGGCCGCCGTCGGCGCCGATGATGGCCAGCTGGCCGGGGTCGTAGATCATGGCGATCGGCTCGCCCGAAGGCTGCCGATCGTACGCGATCGACTTGCCGTCGGGGCTCCACGCCGGATTCCCGTCGGGTCCGGGCTCCGCCGTCAGGCGGCGAGTCGTAGTGCCCTTGGTGGAGTCGTCGCTCGCCACGACCCAGACGTCCGAGTTGTCGTTGCCGTCCACGCTGTCGCGGTTGCTGGTGAACGCGATGACGTGGCCATCGGGGGACCACGCGGGCCCCTCATCGTCCCAGTCGCCCGAGGTGATCTGGCGCGCGGCGGCCTTGGTCCTCACGTCGAAGACGTAGAGGTGCGTGCGACGGTGGCCCAAGTACCCAGTGCCGTCGCGCTTGAACTGCAGCCGGTCGATCACGTACGGGCGCTGCGTCTTGGCCTTGGCGCCGATCCAGGTGGTGTCGCCCGCTTGCTCGGGCGTCTGGTCGTCGATCTCGATGGCCAGGCGACCACCGTCGGGGGACCAGACAAAGCTGCCCACGCCCTGCTTGACGCTTGTGAGCTGCTCGGCCTCGCCGCCCAGGCGGTTCAAGAGCCACACCTGCGTCTCGGCATCCTCGCCCCGTGTCGCAAGGAAACCCAGGTACTTCCCATCGGGGCTCCAGCGCGGGCTCGATGCCGAGCTGCCCTTCGTGGTCAGCGGGATCGGGTCTCCACCGGCCACCCCGACCATCCAAATTCGGCTCGTGGACTTGTCCGCGGCGAGGTCGGGTGTCGACACGACATACGCGACCCATTTGCCGTCGGGACTCACGCGCGGATCTGAAACCCGCTGGAGGCGGAAGACGTCGTCCACCGTGAACGTACGAGTCGTTGGGGCGGGGCCCTGCGCCTGGGTAATGACGATGAGAATCGGAAGGATGATCATAGGCGCAAAAACGTATCACCCCTTGCCCGGTCGTGCACGCGCTCTTAGTTTGGGAAAGCAGCACCCGATCTACGCTCTCAAAGGGATTCCGACTGAACTCATGATGATCGACCTCTGCACGTATCTGACGCCCTTCGGGCGCCGGGCCGCGCCATTCATGGGCGCCGCTGGGCGTATTGCGCCCGAGAGCGCCGTTCGCCGGAAGCGAGCACCCTAGAAGTCCATCGGATCGATCTCCTGCCGTGATCCGGCCTTCCGGGTGCTTTGCAAGACCTGGAGGGCCGTTCTGTTTCGCACTACACAAGGACCACGGACATGAGCACGCTTGAGCATCTCGACGACCAAATCATCGGGCGCTACCTGGACCAGCCTCTCCGTCTTCCGGCCGACCTACGCCGGCAGATCGAGGCGGCCTGGGATGGCGCGCCGGTACAGCTCTACGCCCTGAGCGATCTCGATCACACCCTCCGGCTGGTCGAGTCGTGGATGGCGCTCGGCCCGCGGCACGTCGCCGTGGCGCGCCGCACGCCGGACGGCGCCTGGGTGGTCCAGAGCGTCGAGCGGTCACGCATCGAGGCGGTGCGCGAGGCCCCAGGCCTCTCGGCCAACACCCTGACGCTGCTGGGCGCGCCAGGGCAGCCGGCGCTCGCCCTGGTGCGGTACACGCACCGCCAGCGGCGCGCGTTCGAGAACATCCGCTTCGTGCTCGAGGAACAGCTCGAAGGCCGCGAGATCCCCCCGGTGGATCCCGACCGGGCCTACGCCGATGGCGTGGCCCGGCCCGTGCGCGAAGCGCAGGCCCTGGTGTCGGGCAGGGAAGTGGCGGTCATCCGGAGACTGCTGGGCTACCTCCGGCCCTATCGCCGCCAGCTCACGCTCGGCATGACGGCCGCGACGCTGATCACGCTGGTCAGTCTCGTGCCGCCCTACCTCGCGGGGTTCCTGATCGACCGCGTGGTGCGGCCGGCGCAGGAGGGTGCGCTGCCACTCGGCCGCGCGGTGACGATCGCATGGCTCGCCGTGGCGGCGATGGCGCTGGTGTACCTCATCCGTCAGGGGGCGGCGGTGGTGCGCCTGCGGTTGATGTCGATCCTGGGTGAGTGGGTCGCCCGCGACCTGCGCGCCGAGCTGTACGAGCACATCCAGCGCCTGTCGCTCGCGTTCTTCTCGCGCAAGCGGACGGGGAGCCTCATCACGCGCGTCTCGGCGGACACCGATCGGCTGTGGGACTTCCTGGCGTTCGGCGTGGTGGACGTGTCGCTGTCGCTCGTGATGTTGGCAGGGCTCGGCGCGGTGCTCTTGAGTCTCGACTGGCGCCTGGGCCTCGCGATGACCCTGCCCGTGCCGGTGTTCTGCTGGCTGATCTACCGGCACGGCGAGTCGATCAACCGGCTCTTCATCCGGGCGTGGCGCAAGTGGTCGCGCGTGTCGGACGTCTTGTCGGACACGATCCCCGGGATCCGCGTCGTGAAGGCGTTCAACCAGGAGGAGCGGGAGATCCGGCGCTTCGGCGAGCGCAACCAGGACGTGACGGCGGAGTTCAACCGCATCCACGAAACGTGGACGACGTTCTGGCCGCTCCTGATGCTGGCG
>WNFK01025538.1_pt1 | contig 53830 bp, 46 predicted proteins | sample 5400281 | NCBI WGS metagenome assembly WNFK01 (sample SAMN13153350, study PRJNA577476) | soil metagenome | isolation source: 20 cm soil on Douglas fir-dominated hillslope | place: USA:California | collected 2013-09-17
CGTGCTCGCGGTCGGGGAAGAGAAACACATCTGCGAGATCGATTGTCATCTCGCGTACTCGGTCGCGGCAACGAAGTCAGAGACTCTTCCTGACGGACAGGTTCGGCACACGGTGACGGTCAGAGTGCGGTTTGACGAGGAGACCATCTCGGCGCGGCGCTCACGCACCGCGACGCTCACACCAAACAGTCGCTACGTCGCGTTGGTCGATGCACAGGGAAACCAGTATCAGGGCTCCACAGACGGGCTGCGTCGCGCGCTCGCGCCGGGCGAATCGTACACGACAGCCATCGCGTTCGACGTGCCTGCCGAGGCGAAGGGCCTGCGGTTGGTACTGCGCAATAACGATCCCGAAACCGCATTCATTATCGGGCATGAAAACAGTCCGCTGCACGGCAAGACTACGTTCGCGTTGCAAAGGGTGAGCTGACAATGCTGACGATGACCCGTGCCGACCGAATTGTCGCCGTTACGCTCGGACTCATAGGCGCGGGCACCGTTTGTGGAGCCGCAGCGGGAGCGGTGGCGATCACGGTGGTGCTATTGATTATGGGAGAGCCGGTCGACCTTGCATGGGCTGCGGGCGGTGCCGCGGAGGGTGCTGTCCTCGGCGCGCTAACCGCTCCGCTGCTCTCGTGGTTGCTGCTCAGGACAGTACCGCTCGGCAGGATGTTTGTCGCGTGCACCATTGGAACCATCATCGGCGGTGTCCTTGGCAGCTACGTGGGCGCGTTCGTCGGATGTGTGATTGCCGCTATCGCGCTTCGCTCTCGCGTGCAGCATGCGTAGCATGCTGTTGGTCTGGCTCGTGGCCGCGACGGTCAGCGGCGTCATCGGTGGCTTCATCGGCTCGTTTTTCGGTTGCATATGCGGGATGCTCGTTCTTAAACGAGTGCATGTTTCGGACAACGAGAGTCTGGGATAGACTCACGTGAGGATCTACCGGGGCCTCGCGTTCCTGTTCGTTTCTGGGATCATGCTGTTTGTCACGCTCTCTTCGAAACCACGATTCCGCCTCGCCGGCAGCTGGCCCTGGGTCACGGACGGAGACTCGCCAGCGTTCTTTGCAGCGGCAGAGCGGAACCGAACGGTGGAGGGACGGATCGCGGACGTTGGGGTTGGCCTCGCCTCCCTGGCGCTCTCCTTGGCAGTCGCTGCCGCTGCATTGCAAGCTCACAGTTGGGGACCAATCCGCGCGCTCGCCACTCCTTCCCGGAAATGGGTCATCGTGGTCTTCGCCAACGTGAGTCTGCTTGGATTGTTCTATGGTGAATGGCTACGAATCGTGCGCGACGAAATCCGTGGTGAATACCCTCCCTGGGCAGATTCGCTGGGCATACCGATGTCATGGCTCATCAGCGCCTGGAAGCACGCCGCTCCGATCCTCACTTTCGGGCTTGTCGTATGTCTCCGGCGGGCGCGGCTGCCGGCCATTCTCTGGCAACGACCTGTGGGCTGGTGGCCCTGGACTAGCACACTCGTCATATGTGGACTCATCGCCCTTGAAACCATCGTGCTCACTCAGGCAGTGCAGTTCGGCGAGGCATTCGCCATACCCGGCCACGTGGCCATGGTCTACTGCCTCTTATGCGGCCGTGCGGCTGTCAGTTCGCGTCAGGCGGCCGAGGCCGGCACCTCAGCACCGGAATAGATTGTAGGCATGAGCCTCCGCATCACGCAGGTAGATGCGTTCACCAATCGCCCCTTCGCCGGCAATCCCGCCGGCGTTTGCATTCTCCCAAAAGCCGCCGAACCTGCCTGGATGCTCAACGTCGCGCGCGAGATGAACCTCGCCGAGACCGCCTTCCTGGTTCCGCAGCGCGACGGCTACGACCTCCGCTGGTTCACCCCCGCCGTCGAAGTCGATCTCTGCGGTCACGCGACGCTCGCGAGCGCCCACGTGCTGTGGGAAGACGGTCATCTGAAACCGGACGTCCAGGCGCGATTCCATACCAAGAGTGGGCTGCTCACGGCCGAGCGGCGCGATTCGTGGATCGAGCTCGACTTCCCCGCCACGCCCGCGGCGGCGGCACCGCCGCCGCCAGGTCTCAACGACGCGATCGGCGCGACGCCACAGTTCGTCGGGCGAAGCAAGTTCGACTACCTCATCGAGCTCGAGAGTGAAGAAGTCGTCCGCCGCCTCGATCCGGACATGGGAGCGATCGCACGCGTCGACGCGCGCGGCGTGATCGTGACGAGCCGCACGAACGGCAAGAACCGGTATGATTTCGTGTCCCGCTTCTTCGCGCCGCAAGCCGGTGTCCCGGAAGATCCCGTGACCGGATCGGCGCACTGCGCGCTGGCGCCCTACTGGAGTGCCAAGCTCGCCAAGAAAGAGCTGGTGGCGTATCAGGCATCGCCGCGCGGTGGCGAGCTGCGGTTGCGGCTGGTCGGTGACCGCGTCAAAATCGGCGGCCAAGCGGTCACGGTGTTGCGCGGCGAACTGACCGCGGGCAATATGGCGTCGTGACCACCGACCAACGCTCGACCCGAGTGATCGGCTACCTCTGCGCCCTCGGCGCCGGGGCAACGTGGGGCACCACTGGCCCGCTCTCGACCGGCCTCTACAGCCTCATGCCGGCAACCAGCATCGGTTTCTGGCGCGTCCTGATCGGCACCGTGGCCCTGGTGATCTGGGGCGTGCTGTTCCGGCGCGACCTGTTTCGCGCCGACCGGCGCGCCTGGCTGCTCGTCGGGTTGGGCGGCGGCGCGATGGTCGCGCTCTTCGAGATCGCCTACCAGTTCGCCATCGGCGGCGTGGGCGTCGCGGGCGCGGCGGCGCTCCTCTACACCGCGCCGGTCATCGTGGCCGTCCTGGCGCGCGTGATTCTGAAGGAAGCGCTAACGCCCACCCGCGTCGCGCTCGCAATCCTCGTCATGATCGGGGTCGCACTCACGGTCACAGGCGGCAGCAACGCCGGCGCCGAGGCGGCGCGCATGGGAGTCACAGTCGGCGTCGCAGGCGGACTGCTGTCGGCGCTGAGCTATGCCCTGACATCGCTGATGGGACGCTACGCGGCACCACGCTACGGTGCCGTGAAGGTGTTGTTCCTCGAGGCGGTCGGCGGTGTGCTGCTCATCTGGATTGGCCTTGCCATCTGGGGACGGCCGCCGGCCGTGCCGCCCTCCGCCGCGGCGTGGCGCGGCTTGTTCGGTCTCGCGGCAGGGTCGGTCATCGCCGCGAACATCCTCTTCTTTGGAGCGATGAAGCGGATCGAGGCGGCGCCCGCGTCGGTTGCGGCGACGATCGAACCGGTTGTCGGCGCCGTGCTGGCGTTGCTGCTGTTCGGGCAGCGTTTGACCGGGCTCGGTTGGATCGGACTGCTGATGGTCGTGAGCGGTGTCGCTGCCGGGTACCTCCTCGAGGGGCTCAAGAAACCGCTCGACCCGGAAGTCGAGGAGGCCGCGCGTCCCGCTTAGCGTCCGATGGTGGTTTCAACCCCCCGGAGCTGGCCGCTGTAAAAGTTTGGCTTCCCCGACGTCCGCAGGATGGCGTGCAGCACGAATTCCACGCCGACAAAGAACACGCCGCCCCAGATAAGGGATGGGAGCTGGGCGGTGTTGCGGCCATACAGGATCAACAGCCAGCGCCCCAGCTCATAACACCACAAACCACCGGCAAGCCAGCCCACCACACGGACGAACTTCCCGGCGGGAGTCTCGATCCCGGGAATCTTCAGCAGCAGCACTTCCACCAAGTGTCCGACGTAGGTGAAGCAGAACGCGATTGTGAACGCGTCGAGAAAGTCCCACCCGATCGCACCCTGACCGGGAATGGCAGCCGACACGACGAGTGCCAGCGGGATTGCCAGCAGCGTGTTACGGGTGAGGGCTTTCATTCAGGTGCACCTCCAGCCAGTCGAGGACCGTGCCCCACCAGATGCGGCGATTGCGCGGCCGCAGCACCCAGTGCCCTTCGTCAGGGAAGGAGAGGAATTTCGCGTCGACGCCCATGCGCTTCGCGGCCGTGAAGGCCTGATAGCCTTCGGAGAGATCCACGCGGTAATCGAGCTGCGAATGCACGATCAACATCGGCGTCTTCCAATTGCTGACGAAATTGAGCGGCGACCATTTCTCGTAGAGGGCGCGGTTCGCGTAGACCGAACCGCCGAACTCCCAGTCGGTGAACCACAGCTCTTCGGTCGAGCCTGCCATGCTCGTGGTATTGAACACACCGTCGTGGTCCACCAGCACCTTGAAGCGATTGGTGTGGCCGGCGATCCAGTAGACCATGTAGCCGCCATAGGACGCGCCGGCCGCGCCCATGCGCGTCGAGTCCACGTACGGCAGCCGCGCGACGGCGTCCACGCCTTTCATCACGTCGTCGTACGGGTAGTCGCCCCAATGTTGGGAGATCGCGTCGGTGAACTTCTGGCCGTAGCCGGTCGAGCCGTGGAAGTTGACCTCGGCGACGACGAATCCCCTCGCGGCGAACAGCTGATTATTCCACCTGGGGCCCCAGCTGTCGGTCCACGCGCCCTGCGGACCGCCGTGAATGAGATAGACGAGCGGATACTTGCGCGTGGGCTCGAAGCCCGGCGGCTTCTGGGACCAGCCGAACACCGAGTCGCCGTTGGCGCCGACAAAGCCGAACTCCTCGAGCGGCGGAAGATCGAGGGTCGCGAGTGCGGAGTCGTTGTGATGCGTCAGCGCCTTCCCCGAGAGCCAGACTTCGGGGGGCTGGGTGTTACTCTGGTGCAGGTAAACCACCGAGCGGTTATCCGGCGCGACCTGGACGCCGGTATTCACACCACCCGTGATGACGCGAGTCCGTTTGTATCCCGGGACGTCGATGCGATAGATGTTGTCGCGGCCGCGTTCCTCGACGACGGCATAGATGCATTTGGAGTTTGGGCACCAGGTGTAGGAGCCGACCGAGATCGTCCAGCCGGCTGTCGCATCCACGGGTGCGGGCCTCCCTGCCGTCCGATCGGCGATCATCAGACGGACCCGATCGGCCTCGAATCCCGCCCGCTCCATGGAGAGGTAGGTGGCCCAGTGGTTATCTGGTGAATACCGCGGCGTGTTATCCGCGCCGGGACTCGTGGTGATTTGTCGGAGCACCGGACCATCCACCGCGTAGATGTCGACATTCGTGTTGTCGGCGACTGTGGAGTCGCCGTGCATCGCGACCAGAATGTCTTTACCGTCCGGCGAGACCGTTACGTCCCCGTCGCCGCTGGTGGCGATCGCCGGCACGTCGTGATCGACCGGTGTGAGGTCCGTCGCCTTTCCCGTGGCGACATCCACGCGAAACAGGTGCTGGCGCTTCCCGGCCCGGAAATCATCCCAATGGCGCCACATCAACCCCGTCCAAATACGCGCGTCGGTCGGATACGCGCCGTTCCGCTGATCGATCTCCTGATTCGCGGGCCACTTGATGTCGCTCACAACCAGCAGGCCCGAGCCGTCGGGCAGCCAAATCGGATCGGACGCACCATCCGCCAGGCTTGAAATCTTGCGCGCGTCGCCCCCGGCGATCGGAAGGAGCCACACCTGCGCTCCGCCCTCTCGCGTCGAGATGAACGCGAGCGTCTTGCCGTCCGGCGACCAGCGCGGCTGGCGGTCCGAGCCGGGCCCGCCCGTGAGTACCCGTGATTTACCACTCGCCACCTCGACGACCCAGACGCGCGAGACGTTGCGGTTATCCTGGAGCGAGGGAATCGAGACCGTGTAGGCGACCCACTTGCCGTCGGGCGAGAGCTGCGGATCGCTCACGCTTTTCAATGCAATGAAGTCTTCGAATGTGATAGCACGTTTCTGTGCGACTAACGGCGAGGCGATCAGCAGCAGCAGACACGCAACGCGCATCAATACTCCGGATGTGTGAGGATGGCTCGCACCAAGTCATCGAACAGCTGCGATTCAGGCGTCACGTTCCCAGCGGCGTCCGTGTGCACGTTCCACGCGGCGAGCTCGTTCAGCGCGGTTGCCTCTTCATACGTGAGATGCAGCACATGACCACTCGCGTTCTTGCTCGCCTTGTCGAGCACGTTCGTGAGCACGTCGGGTAAGTGCTTGGCGTTGCGCACCGCATCGTACTGTTGTCTAGTCACCGTCAGGTCCATGCGCTAATCTTGGGTACCTTCGTTGTCACTCGCAACCCAGAGCATTGATGCCCCGCACTGCATTCCTGTCCACCGGATTTCACGTCCCGTCGCGCGTCGTTACGAACGACGACCTCGCGAAGATCATGGACACGTCCGACGAGTGGATCGTGCAGCGCACCGGCATCAAGACGCGCTACTGGGTGGACAAGGGCGATACGGGCGTCGCGCTCGCGCGTGAGGCGTCGCAGAAAGCGCTCGCCAAGGCCGGCCTCGCGCCGCAGGACCTCGACTGCATCATCTACTGCACCTGCACCCCCGACCACTTTGAGCCCGGCAATGGCGTCTTCTTGCAGCGCGAGCTCGGCCTCACCGACATTCCGGCGGTCGACGTGCGCAATCAGTGCAGCGGTTTCATTTATGGCCTGTCGATCGCCGACGCCTGGATCCGCACCGGCCAGTATAAGCACATCCTGCTCGTCGGCGCCGAGGTGCATTCACGCGGGCTCGACAAGACGACGCGGGGCCGCGACACGGCGGTGCTGTTCGGCGACGGCGCGGGCGCCGCCGTTCTCGGACCGGTGGAAGACAACGGCCGCGGCGTCTTGTCCACGCACATCTTTGCCGACGGGCGCTACGCCGAAAAGCTCTGGGTGGATGGTCCCGGCCTGGCGCACGATCCGTATGTGAGCGTCGAGATGATCGAGCAAGGCCTGCATCGCGCCGTGATGGAAGGGCGCGACGTCTTCAAATTCGCGTCCCTGAAAATGCCCGAGTCCATCGCCATCGCGCTGAAGACCAACCGCCTCACTCCCGCCGACATCAAGTTGCTCGTTCCCCATCAAGCCAACCTGCGCATCATCGAGATGGTCCAGAAAGCCGCCGGTCTGCGCGACGACCAGGTCTACAGCAACATCCAAAAGTACGGCAACACCACGGCCGCCTCGATCCCCATCGCGCTCGACGAGGCGCTCGCCGCGGGCCGCCTGAAGCAAGGCGACCTGCTCGTGCTCACGGCGTTCGGATCTGGCTTTACCTGGGGCAGTGCTGCCATCCGCTGGTAGTTACAGTCGACCCGCGATACCTTAGCGACACTCGTCGTCGAGGTGGCGGATGGGCTTCCTACTTGGGCGCCTGTTCGCAGTCGTTGCAGTGCTGGCGGGAGCTGCAGGCTGTGGGCAGCGCGATGCAGCAGTGATCGGATTTGCGTTCGGTGAGGAGCACCCCGGCGTACTGGACGTCGTGCATCACGAATTCATCGGGCGACCCGCGGAGCGGGAGCCTCGCGTCGTCACCGCCACCGGGTTGATCGGCACGGGCGGCGCACCGGGGCAGATCACAATCGCCTCGCGGTTCGCCGCGACGCCCGGCCTCATCGGGGTCGTCGGACACGGCGACAGCCGAGGGAGCCTGGCCGCGGCGCCCGTCTATCAGGAAGCGCACATCCCGCTGCTCGTGCCCACCGGCACCAGTCGCCGCCTCCGCACCGTGAGTCCCTGGGTTTTCATGATGGCCCCCGACGACTCCGCCGAAGCCGAGTTCATCGCCGCGTTCGCCGTCGGCACGCTGCGGACCCGCACCGCGGCCGTGTTCTATGACAACGACGAATACGGCATCGGCCTGCGCGATGCGTTGCGTGGTGCGCTGGGCACCCGGGGCGTCCAGGCGATCGTCGAGGAGCCGATCGCCCTCCCGTGCGGCGTGCCGGAGACTGCCGAGGGATCGATCCTCCGTGCCACGCCGCGGGCGCGGCCACCTGACCTGATCGTCATCGCCGGCCGTACGGGCGACGCCGCGTGTATTGCCCGGCGCGTCACCACGCGGGTGGCCGCCATTCGCGTCATCTGTGCCGACGGCGTCGAACCGGACTCGGCGTTCTATGACCTCCTCGGCAATGCCCCGGGCCGGCGATACGTCGTGGCGTTCTGGTACCCGGGCGCGCCTGGCGCCGCGTCGGCACGTTTCGCACGTTCGTTCGAACAGCTCGTCGGCCGGCCGGCCCACGCCAGCCAGGCGTTGGTGTTCGACGGGCTGTTGTTGCTCGCCCAGGCGGCCCGCGTGGCGGGCACACGTCGCGACGCCGTGCGGCGCTACCTCACCGAGCTGGGCGTGACGCGTCCCGCCTATGACGGTGTGACCGGAGCGGTCACCTTCGGATCCGCGGCGCGTCGCCCCCTCTACATGCTGCGCATCGGGACACGCAGCGAGCCCCTGGTGGTGGTCCAGTGAAGCCGCTGACGCTGCGCGCGACGCTGCGCTGGCTGGGGATCGGCGTGCTCGTGTACGTGGTCGTCATCGCCGCGATCATCGCGATCCGCATCACGCCCACGGCCCGTGCGCTCAGCGCTCACAGCGAGCGGGTGCGGGCGGAATACCAATCGATCGACGCGCGCTCGGCGCTGCTGCGATCGACGATCGACGAGATTCAGATGTGGCTCTACACCGTTGAGCGTTCCGCCGCGCTGACGCCCGCGTTGGCGAACCTCCGCCAGCGCATCGACTCGCTCAACGCGTCCGCAACCAGCGCCTCAGGGCTCTCAGGGATTCCGGCGGCGATGCGCGTGAAGTTCTCTCAGGCCAATGTGGAGCAGTCGCGCGCGGCCGTGGCGCTGCTCGAGGCCCTCGCCAACATCGAGCTGGGACGCCGCCGCGAAGCGGAGCGGCAGCTCGCCCGCGCCGATTCCATGGCGAACCTGAACGATCGGTATCAGACCGCCGCCCAGCGCCTCGGCCTCGAGGACCTGATCGTTCGCGAACAGTCGCTGGCCGGGGCGGCAGGCGCGAGTCTGCGCGCGGTGGGGTGGTGGCTGCTGCTCGGCGTGTTGGTCACGCCGTTCGTGGCGCTGCTGCTGCGGCGGCGCTTGTACGCTCCGCTCGCCGATCTCGAGGAAGGCATCACCCAGGTTGCCGAGGGTGACCTCGGGTGGACGATCCCCGTTCGCCGCGTCGATGAGCTGGGGCGTCTCAGCGAGCACTTCAACGAAGCGACGGCGATTTTGTGCCAGCGGGCGGAGGAAACGCGCCAGCGCGCGCAGAACGCCCTGCGCGAGAGCGAAGCACGCTATACGGCCATGTTCGAGTCGGCGCCGATCGGGATCGCCATCGTCGATTCCGCCGGCCGGTACGCACACACCAATCCCACGCTGCAGCGGTTTCTGGGCTATTCCGAGCAGGAGCTGCGCGGCAAATCCTATCGCGACGTGACGATGACAGACGACGTCGCCGAGAGCGATCGCCGCTTTGCGGGGCTGACCGCCGGTTCGTACGACCGGTACGCGGTGGAAAAGCGCTACCGGCGCAAGGACGGAGCAGTGGTGTGGGGCCGCGTCTCGGTGGCCGGCGTGCGCGAAGCCGGTGGCAAACTCACGCACACGGTGTCGATGATCGAAGACGTCACGGAAGAGAAGAGTCTCCAGACCGCAGCGCGCGACGCGGAGCAACGGTTCCGTGCGGTCGTCGCGGGCGCCCCGATCATGCTGTTCGGTATCGACGCCAACGGCATCATCACCGTTTCCGAAGGCAAAGGACTTGCCGCGCTCGGGCAGCGCCCCGGAGAAGTCGTGGGGCATTCCATCTTCGACGAGCTGCATGACGCTCCGGAATTCGCCCAACCGTACCGGATCGCGCTGAGCGGCCAGATGTTCCACGGGATCGGGACCTACAAGGAAACGACCCTCGAAGCCTGGGTCACGCCGATGCGGGATCTCGATGGACGGGTGACCGGAGCGATCAGCGTTGCCACCGACGTCACCGATCGGGTCCGGGCGGAGCAGGCACGCCACAAGTCGGAGGAGAAGTTCGAGCGGGCCTTCCGGATGAGCCCGAACCCCTCCGTGATCTCGCGGCTCGACGATGGCACCCTCATGGACGTGAACGAGGCGTACTGCCTGACGAGCGGATTTACCCGCGCCGAAGTCATCGGCAAGACCGCGGCCGAGGTCCTGTGGCCCGATCCCGAGCGGCGTGGAGATTTCCTGCGCCAGCTGCGCGAGGAAGGCCGCATCCGCGACCTCGAGCTCAAGATGAAAACCAAGTCCGGACCGCAGCTGGACGTGCTGCTGTCGGTGGAGAGCATCGAGCTCGACGGCGTGCCCCACCTCCTGGCGAGTGCCGTGGACATCACGAACCGCAAGCGCGCGGCTGAAGGGCTCCGGCAGAGCGAGGAGAAGTTCGCCAAGGTGTTCCACGCGAGCCCCAACCCGATCGTCATCACCGAGCTCGACGACGGCATTCTGGTCGATGCCAACCCTGCATTCTTCGCGAGATTCGGATACACGCGGCAGGAGGCCCTGGGGCGGCGCACCCGTGACCTCGTGATGGACAATCCCGCTCTGCGAGCCCCCCTCGTCGCACGGCTCAAAGCCGAAGGGCATCTCCGCGGAATCGAATTGGCGCTGCATACGAAGGCCGGGGTGTCGGTACAAATGCTCCTGTCAGTGGAAATGATCGAGCTCGGTGGCCGCGGCTACCTGCTCATCGAAGGGCTGGACATCACCGAGCGGAAACGGGCCACTGAAGCGCTGCGGGAGAGTGAAGAACGATTCCGGCGGCTGGTCCAGGACATGAGCATCGGGGTCGCGCTGCTCGACTCTGAGGGCCGCGTCCTGCACGCCAACCCGGCCGCCCGCGATATCCTCGCGCTCACCGAAGAGGAGATCCAGGATCCGACGTTCTGGCACCGCGAGATGATCGGTCTTCGCGAAGACGGGACGCCATACGCTTCCGACGAGCGTCCGATCTTCAGCGCCGTCCGGAGCGGCCGGGCGCTGCGCAACGAGCTGGTCGGCATCCCCGCGCGCGGCCGGCCCGAAAACCGCTGGGCCCTGGTCAACGTCGATCCGCAGCGAGATTCAGACGGGGCCGTCCGCAACGTGATCGTGTGGTTCTCCGACGTGACCGAGCAGCGCAAAGCGGACCAGCAGCTGCGCCTCCTGGCCCAGGCGGTGAAGAGCACGACGGAGATGATCACGATCACCGACCGCACCGGGCGATTCACCTTCGTGAATCACGCCTTCCTCGAGAGGACGGGCTACACCGAAGCGGAGATCATCGGCGCGAGCATTGCCCTGATCGGCTCTCCCCGCAATCCGCCGGGTCTGCAGGAAGAGATTCAGCTCGCCACGGCGCGCGGCGGATGGAACGGCGAGCTGTACAATCGGCGCAAGGACGGCAGCGAATTCTTCATCGCCCTCACCACCGCACAAGTGAGGGACTCCAAGGGCAACGTGATCGCGCTGATGGGCGTATCGAGCGACGTCACGGAGCGCAAGCGGCTGCAGGAATCGCTGCGGCGCAGCGAGACCATGTCCGCGCTCGGAGCGGTCGTCGCCGGTGTGGCCCACGAGGTGCGCAATCCGCTGTTCGGCATCTCGGGGACGATCGACGCGTTCGAGGCCCGCTTTGGCGCGCAACCCGGCTACGAGCGCTACGCGAAAACCCTGCGACAGGAGGTCAACCGATTGACCAAACTGATGCAGGACCTGCTCGAGTACGGCAAACCGCAGCGGCTCGACGTCAGCCACGGCGCGCTCGGACCGGTCGTGCACCGCGCCGTGGCGGCGTGCACCGCACTGGCCGAAAGCAGCGGCGTGTGGATCCGCGAGGAGCTGGCGGACGACTTGCCGCCGATCCCCATGGATCAGAGCCGCATTCAACAAGTGTTCCAGAATCTGATCGACAACGCGGTCCAGCATTCGCCGCGCGGCAAGAGCGTCACCATCACCGCGAACCGCAGCGGCAGGGGCAGGAACGAGATGATCGAGATCAGCTTCAGCGATCAGGGGACCGGGTTCCGCGAGGAAGACCTGCCCCGCCTGTTCGAGCCCTTCTTCACGCGGCGGCGCGGCGGTACCGGGCTGGGCCTCTCCATCGTGCAGCGGATTCTCGAACAACATGACGGCGACATTGCGGCCCGGAACGGCGCGAACGGCGGCGCCATGATCACGGTGCGGCTGCCGCTGGTCCGCGAGAGCGCGGCGGAACCGGCTCGTGTCTAAAACCACGATCCTCATCGTCGATGACGAGGACCGGATCCGCTTTGCGGTTCGCGACTTCCTCGAGCTTCAAGACTACACGATCGTCGAAGCCGATACGTGCGCGACCGCCGAGAGTCAGGTCCGGGACGCGCGACCTGACGCCGTCGTGCTCGACTACGGCCTGCCCGACGGCAACGCCCTGGACCTGCTGCCGCGGCTCAAGGCGATCGATCCCGACCTCCCGGTGGTGATCCTGACCGGACAAGGGACCATCGAGCTCGCCGTGCGCGCCATCAAAGAGGGCGCAGACCACTTCCTCATCAAACCGGTCGAGCTACCCGCGCTGCTGATCCTGCTGCAACGCATGTTGGAGCGCGAGCGGACGCATCGCCGCGAGCTCGCCAACCAGGCAAGCCGGGACCGGCGCCGCGAAGTCGACCCGTTCCAGGGCGGCGGACCCACGATGCGGCGCCTCGGCGAACAGGCGGCGAAAATGGCCGACGCCGACAGTCCGGTGCTGATCCTCGGTGAGACCGGATCGGGAAAGGGCGTGGTGGCGCGCTGGCTCCACCAGCACTCGCCGCGCGCCAAAGAGGCGTTCGTGGACTTGAACTGCGCCGGCCTGGCGCGGGAGCTGCTCGAATCAGAGCTGTTCGGTTACGCCAAAGGGGCGTTCACCGGCGCCGCGGCGAACAAGCTCGGCCTGCTCGAGGTGGCGCATCGTGGCACGGTGTTCCTGGACGAAATCGGCGACGTCGATCCGCTCGTCCAGCCGAAGCTCCTCACCGTGCTCGAGGACAAGCGCTTTCGCAGACTGGGAGACGTACAGGACCGCACGGTCGATTTGCGTCTCATCGCGGCGACGTCACATGACCTGAGCCGCCTCTCGCATGAGCAGAAGTTCCGCAGCGATCTCTACTTCCGAATCAGCACCCTGGTGCTTCGCGTGCCGCCGCTGCGGGAGCGCCAGGAAGACATCCCCATGTTGGCAACTGAGATGCTTGGGCGGTTCGGGCGCGATCGCGGCCGCCGCGCTGTCGCGCTCAGCCAGGACGCGATGAGCGCGTTGCAGGCCTACGCGTGGCCCGGCAACGTGCGCGAGCTGCGCAATGTGCTCGAGCGCGCCGTCCTGCTCTCCGGGGCGGACACGCTCCGGGCCGCTGACCTCCATTTCGACGCGGCGCCATCGGTCGCGCTGGCCTCTCCCGGTGCGCCGCGGACGCCGGCCTTCGACGGCAACCTGACGCTCGTCGAAGTTGAGCGCCGTCACATCGAGACGGTGCTGCGCGAAGTCGGAGGGAAGGTGGCGGATGCAGCGACGCGGCTCGGTGTGCCGCGCAGTACCCTCTACCAGAAGATCAAAACCCTCGGCATCGAGGTGTCCAAGAGCTAGAAGCGCCGGTCCCAATTCCAGACTCCGCAGTCCGCTGTTCTTCCAATTCGCTACATCACAAGCACTTACACCACGGCATGCGCCTTGCCTTCTCTGCGTTCGCCCGGAACAAGGGGCGCAGCATCCTGCGCCTCACACAAACCTGATGGAGAACGGTGTGGCGCACATTCTGATCGTTGACGACGAAGAAACGATTCTGTTTGCGATGGGCCAGTACATCATGGCGCAGGGCTGCACGGTCGACACGGCACGCGAGCTCGAGGAAGCGCAAGCGCTCCTCAGCAACATTCGCTACCACCTCGTCGTCGCCGACCTGCGCCTCAGCGGCACTCATGGCTCTGAAGGGCTCGATCTTGTCGCGATGGTCCGCGAGTGCTGTCCCAGCACCCGCGTCATCGTGCTCACCGCGTACGGCTCCGCCGAGATTCAGCAGGAAGCGCTGCGCCGCGGCGCCGATGCCGTCCTGCACAAGTCCATGCCGCTCGCCGAGGTCGCGGACGCCGCGATCAAGCTGCTGGGATGCGCGGCATGACACGGCTGCTCAACGAGATTCTCGCCACTGACGCACTGACCGTCGTGTTTCAACCGGTCGTCGAGATGATCGGCGAACGCCTGCAGCTGCACATGCTGGAGTGCCTGACGCGCGGTCCGAGCGACACCAACGCCGGGCGCGCCGACGTGATGTTCGAGTACGTCCGCCGCAAGCGCGTCGAGCCGGTCGTGGACCGCGCCTGCATCCTGGTCGGGCTGCACGCCGCGGCGAAGCTGCCCGGCAACCCGCACCTCTCGTTCAACACCCACGCCTCGACGCTCGGGCGGGATCCCGATTTCCCCGCGGTGCTCGTCGCGATGGCCGATGACGTCGGGATCGACCCGACGCGCATCACCATCGAGATCATCGAGCACGCGCACGGGTGGGACGGCGTGACCTTCGACCGCGCGCTGCGCAACCTGCGCAGTCTCGGCGCACGCATCGCGCTCGATGACGTCGGCCTGGGGCACTCGAACTACCAGATGATGATCGACACGCATCCCCAGTACCTGAAGATCGACCGCTACTTCGTTCACGGCGCGCACGCCGATCTCGATCGGCGCGCGGTGCTCGATTCGATTGCGCAGCTCGGTCTCAAACTGGGTGCGCGCGTCGTCGCCGAAGGCGTGGAGGAAACCCGCGACCTGATGCCGCTCACCGATGCCGGCATCGATCTCGCGCAGGGCTACCTCTTCGCGAAACCGCTCACTGCTCCCGAGCTCATCGCCAGCGGCTGGCTGCAGCCCCTCCCGGCTACGGTCCCCGAGGCGAACGCTCGTCCTTTTGCCACCTGTTCGGCCTAGGTCCCCATGCACAACAAACGCATTCTGCTCGCCGACGATTCGCTGACCGCGCTCACCATGCACCGCATGATCCTGGGCGGCGCGGGTTACGAGCTCCTCATTGCGCAGGACGGCCAGGAGGCGTTCGACGTCGCGACCGCCCAGCAGCCGGACCTGATCCTCATGGACGTCGTGATGCCGAAGAAGACGGGATTCGAGGCGGTGCGCCTGCTGCGCCGCCAGGAATCCACCAAGGCGATTCCGGTCATCATGATCACCACCCGCGCCGAGCCGAAGATCCTCGAGATCTGCTTCCAGTGCGGGTGCAACGACTACATCAACAAGCCGGTCGACGGCGCGGTGCTGCTCGCCAAAGTGCGCAGCATCCTCGGGAACTGACCATGGATACGCAACGCATCGAAAACGCGGACACCCGCCTGCGGCGCTGCGAAGAGCAGATGGAGCTGTGGCGCGCCGAACACGACCGCCGCGACGAGCGCGAGCTCGCGTTGAGCAGCACCGTGACCCATCTGCGCGAGGAGAATCAGCGCCTCGCCGAGCGGCAAGCCGCCGCCGAGCAGCGTCTCGGACAGCTGGCGCAGCTGCATGCTGCCCTCCAGCAGCTGCACGAAGCCACCGACCAGGACGGCGTGCTCACGGTCATCAAGGAGATCGTGGCGAACCTGATCGGCTCGGAGTGCATGGCCATCTACGCGACCCGCACCGATGGCTCGCTCGAGCTGCTCGACGGCATCGGGGTCACTGAGAACGACACGGATATGGCGAACGCCGTCGTGGCGGTGCCGCTGCGGCGCAACGACCGGGTCGTCGGCATGATTGCGATCTTCCGCTTGCTGCCGCAAAAGCCCCAGCTCGATACGATCGACCGCGAGCTGTTTGCGCTGCTCGAAACACACGCCCCACGCGCGATGCATTACGCCGGCCTGCGCGCGGCGTACGCGAACTGCGTATGACGCGGCGCGAAGTTCAGTTCGGACTCGGCGACCTGGCCGCCACGATGGCGGAGCTGGTCGCGGCCGACACGCCGGAACAGGGCGGCCCACCTCCGGCGACGCCGGGCGACACCGCGTACGTCCATGTCGGCCAGCTCTACGCCTCCGCCCAGCAACGGCTCGTCTCCACGATCCTGGGATCGTGCGTCTCCGTCTGCCTGTGGGATTCCGAAGCCGGCGTGGGCGGGCTCAATCACTTTCTGTTGCCGCAGTGCGTGAACAACGGCGTCTCGTCGTCGCGCTTCGGCAACGTCGCTATTCGCGAGCTCCTGGCGGAGCTGCATCGCCTCGGCGGTGCCCGCCACCGGCTCCAGGCAAAGGTATTTGGCGGCGCGAGTGTCATCGATGCATTCCAGACCACCAATGGATCGCTGGGCATGCAGAACGTCTCACTCGCCCGCCGCTTTCTTGCTGACGCAGGCATTCCCATCGTGAACGAGGACGTCGGCGGCGCGCAAGGCCGCAAGCTCGTCTTTCGGACCAGCGACGGCAGTGCCTGGGTGAGGCACATCTAATGGCGCTCTCCGATCGCGATCGCGCCCTGGTGCTCGAAACCTTCCGCGCCGAGGCGGCGGACCACCTCCGCGGCCTCGAGGAGAAGCTCGTGGCGCTCGAGGCGCGTTCGACCGACGCCGATCTCCTCCAGGAGATCTTCCGCTCGGTCCACAGCCTCAAGGGCGACGCGGCGATGGTCGGGTTCCCGCAGATCGCCGAATTCGCGCACGAGGTCGAAGATGTCCTCGACCTGCTGCGCGCCGGTGAAGTCGCCGTCGGTCCCGAAACGATTTCCCTGCTGCTGCGCGCCGTAGATGTGCTCCGCGCGCTCATGGGCGGCGACGCCGCTCCGGCAAATCTCGACGCCACGCGCCGGGCGCTCCGCGACGCACGCACCGGCGAGGCGCACGACGTCCAGGCGGCTGAGCCGGCTGCCGGCCCCGCCGAGACCCGCACGCTGCGCATCGACGTCACCAAGCTCGACCGCATGCTCGATCTCACGGGCGAAATCGCGATCGCGCGCGGCCGGATCGCCCAGATGCTCGCGGCGCTGCCGGACGGCCTCGGTCGCGACATCCTCGAAGCCCATCTGGGCGCCGAGCGGCTCCAGTTCGAGCTGCAGGAGCAGGTCACCAAGGCGCGCATGGTGCCCATTGGCCCCTTTTTCCGCCAATACGGCCGCACGGTGCGCGACCTCGCCCACGCCCACGGTAAAAGCGTCCAGCTGCGGATCGAAGGCGAAGACGTGGAAGTGGATACGCGCGTCGTGGAACGGCTGCGCGATCCCCTTACGCACATGCTTCGCAACGCCATCGATCACGGCATCGAATCGACCGAGCTGCGCGCGGCGCTCGACAAGCCGCTCGAAGGCACGGTCACGCTGCGCGCCGCCCATGAAGGTGGCACGATCGTGATCGAGGTCCGCGATGACGGCGCCGGATTCAACCGTGCCCGCATTGCGGATCGCGCCCGCGCGACCGGTCTCGCGGCACAGCCCGAACAGCTGCCCGACGCCGAGCTGCTGGGCTTCGTCTTCGCGCCCGGGTTCTCGACGGCCGAAACGGTAACCGATCTCTCGGGCCGCGGGGTCGGCATGGACGTCGTCCGCCACAACATCGACGCCCTGCGCGGCACGGTCGACCTCGCGAGCATCGAGGGCGAGGGCAGCACGGTCACCGTGCGGCTCCCGCTCACGCTCGCGATCATCGACGGCTTCGGTGTCGGCGTGGGTGCCGAGACCTATGTGATCCCCCTCGACGCGGTCCTCGAGTGTCTGTCCTTGCCGGCCGAGACGCATGACGGCGGCGCCGGCAACGGCGTCGTCAACCTTCGCGGCGAGCCGCTGCCGTTCCTGCGGCTGCGCGACCGCCTCGGCGTCCCGGGCGAGCGGCCCCGCCGCGAGCATGTCGTGGTCGTGCACCACGCCGGCGGCCGTGCCGGTCTCGCAGTCGATGAGCTGTACGGCGAGCGCCAGGCGGTCATCAAGTCGCTCGGCACCTCGCTCGAAGCAACGCCGGGTTTTTCCGGTTCCACAATCCTGGGCGACGGTCGCGTCGCCCTGATTCTCGACGTCCCCGCGCTGCTGCGCGGGGCTACCACACTCTCGTAAACACGGAAGGGTCTGTCCATGCTGCAGAACATGTCCATCGGGAAGCGGCTCGGGTTGGCTACGGGCATCCTCCTCACCCTCATGATCCTCGTGGCCGTCGCCGGCTACTGGGGCACGGGGACGACGTCGCGCGCCACGCGCGACATCACGAATGTCGAGGCGCCGGAGCTGACGGCCGCCCTCGAGGCGCGCGCGTGGTCACTCATGCTGCGGCGGTTCGAGAAGGACGTCTTCCTCAATATCGCCACCGCCGACAAGGTCGCTGACTACAGCACCAAGTGGCAGAACGCGCGTCAAAGCCTGGACCAGACCCTCGCGAGCCTCGATCGCGCCGCCGGCGACGAAGAGCGCGCCCAGCTGCGCCAAATCCGCGCCGACCTGACCACGTACGAAGCCGGCTTTCAGAAGACCCTCACCCAGATTCGGGCGGGGCAGATCACGACGCCGGCCGATGCCAATGCGGCACTCGCAGAGGTCAAGGACGCGATTCGTGGCGTCGAGACCATCACCGACTCGCTGGCGCAGCTGCAGATCGGCCAGATCGACAGCAAGGGCCTCGGCGCACAGGCGTCGGCTTCTCGTGCCAACACCGTCATCATCGTTGCGTCGTTCATCGCCGCGATCTTCGGGCTGGTGATCAGCGTTCTGCTGACGCTCGGCATCACCCGGCCGCTCGCGACCGCAGTCGCTGCGGCGGATCGCGTCGCCCAAGGCGATGTCGACGTGCAGTTCGCGGTCGGCCGCAAGGACGAGGTGGGCGACGTGCTCACCGCGATGCAGCGGATGATCGTGTCCACGAAGTCCAAGGTCGATGCCGCGGTGAGAATCGCCGGCGGCGATCTCACGACCGCCGTGACTCCCGCCTCCGAACGCGACGCCCTCGGTTCTGCACTGCAGACGATGGTGGCGAAGCTGTCGCAGGTGATCGGGGAAGTCCGCGCCGGCGCGAATGCGCTGAGCTCGGCGGCGACGCAGGTCTCGTCCACATCGCAGAGCCTCTCACAGGGCACGAGCGAACAGGCCGCCTCCGTCGAGGAGACGACCTCGAGCCTCGAGCAGATGACCGCCTCGATCTCGAAGAACGCCGACAACAGCCGCCAGCTCGAGCAGTCGGCGGTGAAAGCGGCCCGTGACGGTGATGAGAGCGGCAAGGCCGTCGTGGAAACCGTCGGCGCCATGAAGGCGATCGCCGAGAAGATCTCGATCATCGAAGAGATCGCGTATCAGACGAACCTGCTCGCGTTGAACGCCGCGATCGAAGCGGCCCGCGCGGGTGAGCACGGCAAGGGCTTCGCCGTCGTTGCGACCGAAGTCCGCAAGCTCGCCGAGCGCAGCCAGACGGCTGCCAAAGAGATCGGCGGCCTCGCGGCCTCCAGCGTGAAGGTCGCGGAGCGCTCGGGCCACCTGTTGCTGGAGCTGGTGCCGGCCATCCGCAAGTCGGCGGAGACGGTGCAGGAAGTCGCGGCCGCCACCGCTGAGCAGTCCTCCGGCGTGTCGCAGATCAACCGCGCCTTGACGGGCGTCGATCAGGTGACGCAGCGCAACGCGTCCGCCGCCGAAGAGCTCGCCTCCACGGCCGAAGAGATGGCCAGCCAGGCGGAGAGCCTCGAGCAGCTCATGTCGTTCTTCCACGTGCAGGGCATGCCGGAGTCGCATCCCGCTCCGTCGCGCCCTGCCCCGCGCCCAGCGCCCAAGGCCCCGAAGCCCGACGGCAACGGCCACAAGCACGCAGTCGCGCTGACGCACGACGACCGCGGCTTCACCCGCTTTTAGCGCGAGGCAACGATGACTCAATACCTCTCGTTCCAGCTCGCCGGCGAAGAGTTCGCGTTCGGCATCCTGCGCGTGAAAGAGATCCTCGAGTACGACACGCTCACGCGCGTGCCGAATGCGCCGCCGGCGGTGCGCGGAGTAATCAACCTCCGCGGTGCGGTCGTCCCGGTGCTCGACCTGGCCCACCTGTTCGGGCTGCCGGCGACGGCGGTCACCAAGCGCTCCTGCGTGATCATCGTCGAAGTCCGCGTCGATGAGCAGGAGCTCGTCATGGGAATTCTGGCCGACGCCGTCAATCAGGTGATCGAGCTGGCGCCCGATACGATCGAGCCCGCCCCCGCGTTCGGCAGTCGCGTGCGCGTGGAGTACCTCGTCGGCATGGGCAAACTGGATTCGCGCAAGTTCGTCCTGATTCTCGACATCGACCGGCTGCTCGGTGATGTGGGTGCCGCCACGGCGGCAGTCGCGCTTCCGACGCCACAAGCAAAGACAGAGGAGAGCTCAACCAATGCGTAGCCTGCTCGGCATCATCACGTTCATCGGCGTGCTCGCGGCGACTGAGCCCGCAGCCGCCCAATCGGCCCACTACAAGGTCATCGTCAACGCCAACAACCCGGCCGCCGTGCTCATGGCGTCCGAGGTGTCCCGGATCTACCTCGGCATTGCCAACGTCTGGCCGGACCGGACGCTGGTCCTGGCAGTCGATCAGAACACCGGTTCGCCCGTGCATGACGCGTTCGTGCGGGAGATCATCGGCAAGGATTCGATCTCGCTGAGCCGGTATTGGGAGCAGGCAATCTTCTCGGGCCGCGCCGTGCCGCCGCCGACGTTGTCGACCGACCTCGAGATCATGGATTTCGTGCGCCGCAACCCGGGCGCCATCGGCTACGTCTCGGCGAACACGTCGCTCGACGCCGCACTCAAAGCGATCAAGATCGTCCGCTAAGGACGCTTCGGAACGAGGACCGCTATGCTGAAGAACTGGAAGTTTGCACACAAGATCTGGCTGCTACCGGCCGCGGCGTTGCTCGCGTTGGGCGTCGTGCTGTGGATGTCGGCCGCCATGGGCAGCCGCAATACCCGGGCCCTCCTGGAGCTCCAGCGCGGACATTATCCCGCGCTCGAGCTGCGGCACGAGCTGCAGGGAGCGCTCATGCGCCTGCAGCGCGGGCTCCAGGACGCCGTCGCGGCGCAAGACGAGGATCAGCTCACGACCGCCGATTCGGTGGCGGGTGCCTTCCGCAACGCGCTTGCCGCGGCGCGGACGAATCCGGTACTCGACGCCGCGGCGCTCCAGGGGCTGCGCTCGCGGTTCGACGGCTACTACGAACTGGCGCGGACCACGACGCGGCGCATGCTGGCCCGCGACACGGCCACCGTATTGCGTGAGTCGCTCGAGCGGATGCGGAGCGGCTACGCGACGCTGCGCGCGGAGCTCGACACCGCGACCGCTCGCGACCAGGCGAACATCGCTGCGGCGTTCGAGGCGGCCCGGAACCGGTCCGTCCGGTCCATCCGCTGGACGGCCGGCATCACCCTGCTGGCATTGGGGCTGCTCGCCCTCTTGTCGGTGTTGATCGTCCGGGGCGTGACCGGGCCGCTCGGCCGGGCCGTCGCCGTTGCCCAGCGTCTGGCCGACGGTGACACCAGCGTCAGCGCCGAGGCCGACGCGTCCGATGAGGTGGGCCAGCTGCTCCGTGCTATGTCGGCCGCGACGCGTTCCACCGCGGCGATGGCCACGGCCGCTGCGCGCGTTGCCGAAGGCGATTTGCGCGTCGCGATCGCGCCCCGCTCAGGGCGCGACACACTGGGCAACGCCCTCGCACAGATGGTGCGGCGTCTGTCCCACGTCATCGGTGAGGTGCAGGCCGGGGCCGGCGCGCTGACCGCCGCCTCCGACCACATCTCCACGACGTCGCAAACGCTGTCGCGGGGCACCAGCGCCCAGGCAGCCGCCGTCCAGGAAACGACCTCGAGTCTCGAGGAAATGAGTGCGTCGATCGCGCGCACGGCCGAAAACAGCGCGGCCACCGAGCGCACGGCTGTGGGCGGCGCGCGGGACGCGGACGAAAGCGGCCGTGCCGTCGTCGCGACGGCCGAGGCGATGCGCCGCATCGCGGAGCAGATCTTGATCGTCGAGGAAATCGCGTATCAGACGAACCTGCTCGCCCTCAATGCCGCGATCGAAGCGGCCCGCGCCGGCGACCATGGCAAGGGGTTCGCGGTCGTCGCGACCGAAGTCCGCAAGCTCGCCGAACGCAGCCAACGCGCCGCCCAGGAAATCCGCGGCGTCGCGGCGACGAGCGTCGAGGTCGCGGAGCGCTCGAGCACGCAGCTCGCCGAGCTCGTTCCGGCGATTCGCCGCACGGCCGACCTGATCCAGGAAGTGTCGGCGGCTTCAGCCGAGCAGGCGTCGGGCGTTGCGCAGATCAACCGCGCCCTCACCGGCGTCGACGAGGTCACCCAGCGCAATGCGTCGGCGGCCCAAGCGCTGGCCGCCACAGCGCGGGACATGGCGACGCAGGCGGCGGGTCTCAAGCAGGCCGTCGAATTCTTCCGCGTCGCCGCGTGACCATGAACGCCTCCGACATCCACATCCCGGTGGGCATCCGGCCTCTGCGCGAGCAGGAGTTCGCCGCCTTCCAGACGTTCATCTACAAGGAAGCGGGGATCTACCTCTCCAAGGTGAAGCAGGCGTTGCTCGTCGGCCGGCTGTCTCGACGCGTGCGGGAGCTGGGCCTGGACAGCTTTTCAGCGTATTTCGAGCGCGTCACCGATCCGCGATATCCCGACGAGCGGGTCGAGCTGATCAATTGTATCTGCACCCACGAGACGCATTTCTTCCGCGAGCCGCGGCAGTTCGATTATCTCGAAACCGTCGTCCTGCCCAGATGGCGCGCGCAGGCAGAAGCAGGCGAGCGCCCGCGGCGTGTGCGTGCCTGGAGCGCGGGATGCTCGTCCGGTGAAGAGCCATTCTCGATCGCCATGAGCCTGTTGGCGGCGTGCCCGCCCAGTGCCGGATGGACTGTGGAAGTCGTGGCGACCGATGTGTCGACTCGCGTCCTCGAACGGGCGCGCGCCGCGCTCTGGCCGCTGGAACGGGCCAGGCACATTGCCGATGCCTACCTCAAGCGCTTCATGCTGCGCGGGACCGAAGAGCACCACGAGAAGATGAAAGCCGGCCCGGAGCTTCGTGCCGCCGTCACGTTCCAACATTTGAACTTGAACGACGCGACGTACGAGCTCGGCGGCACCTTTGATCTCATTTTCTGCCGCAACGTGCTCATCTACTTCGATACCGAGTCGAAAGAGCGCGTTATCCGCCAGCTCCTCAATCGGCTGACGCCGGAGGGGCTGCTGTTCCTTGGACATGCCGAAACATTGAGCGGCTTTCAGGACGAGTGTCCGCCGCGGGCCGTGATGCCCACAATTTATTCCCGAGGCGCGCGCTGATGGACCGTCGCGTGCTCAGCGTCTTAGTCGTCGACGACTCCGCGGTCGTGCGTCAGGCGGTGACGGCGGTGCTCTCGCAGGACCCTGGTATCGTCGTCACCGTCGCCGCCGATCCGTACATCGCGCTCGACAAGATGGGGCGGTCGCGGCCCGACGTGATTCTGCTCGATTTGGAAATGCCCCGGATGGACGGTCTCACGTTTCTACGGAAAATCATGTCCGAGGATCCGATCCCCGTCGTGGTCTGCTCCGGCCTCGCCTCACGCGGGACTGAAGTGGCGATCCGGGCGCTGGAAGAAGGCGCCGTCGAAGTGCTCGCCAAACCGCAGCTCGGCGTACGAGAGTTCGTCCACGATTCCGCGACAACCTTGATCGAGACGATACGCGCCGCCGCCGAGGCGCGGGTGAAGCGGCGCGTTCCGTCCGCCGTCCTGACGCCCATCCCCCGCCACACCGCCGATGTCGTCCTGGCACCGCGGCCGCCCTTGATTCCGGCGCCGCGGTCCCGAGTCGACGTCGTCGTCGCCATCGGTGCGTCGACCGGGGGGACCGAAGCGTTGCGCGTCTTGCTCGCGGATCTGCCCGAGGACGCGCCGCCCTTGCTGATCGTACAGCACATGCCCGAGCGCTTCACCGCCGCGTTCGCGCGCCGGCTCAACGAGTGCTGCAAGATCGAAGTGAAGGAAGCCGAGACAGGGGACCTTGTGTGCCGCAGCCGCGCGCTCATCGCGCCGGGGAATCGGCACCTGGTGCTCCAGCGCCGCGACGCCCACTACGTCGTCGAAGTGATGGGCGGCCCACCCGTGTGCCGCCATCGGCCGAGCGTCGACGTGCTGTTCCGGTCGGTCGCGCAGGCGGCCGGGACCTCTGCGGTCGGCGTGATCCTCACGGGTATGGGTGACGACGGTGCGGCGGGACTCCTCGAAATGAAGGACGCGGGCGCCGCGACGATCGCGCAGGACGAGCGCACGTCCGTCGTCTTCGGGATGCCGGGTGAGGCCGTTCGGAGAGGCGCGGCGCTCGAGGTGTTGCCGCTCTCCCAGATCGCTCCCGCCATGCTGCGTGCCGCGAGCCTGCGGCGGACGTTGGCGGCTAAGTCGCGTCCTGTGCCTTCAACTCTTTGAGCTCCCGCGCCGCCCCGGCCGCGAGCGGCGATCCCTGGTAACGCGCGACGAAGCGAGCCAGCTCCACCTTGAGCCGGCCGGTACGTCCCAGTTTTCGATACAGATCGATCAACCCGTTGGCGGCGCGCATCTGCTCGTGCTGATTCGCGGGCGGCGCCGCGTCGCGAATCTCGAGATAGAGGCGCTCAGCCTCGTCGAACCCCTGCAACTGCATCTCCAGAAGATGGGCAAGCCTGAGCCGGGCCTCGTGATCGCCGGGCTCGATACGCAGATGGTCTCGAAACCAGTCCGCCGCCTCGACGTACTTTCCCTGCACAATCAGGACGTCCTGGCGGGGGTAGGTCGGCGGAGGCGGAATGTCTCCAACGGCGAACATCGTCTCGACGAGCAGGACGGACGCCTCTCCCACGGCGCGATGAATCGCAAAGATGCCGGCGAGCGTCACCGGAACGTTCAAGATGAGCAGGAAGACGAAGACACCGCCCGAGATCCAACCCTTGTTCCACATGAAGGACCAGAGGCCCGACAGCATCAGGAAGCAGGCCGGGCCGAACCAGACCGCCACACGCATCAGCCGGATGGCGTCGGTCGCATCGCTGTACTGTGGCCCCTTTCCCATTGCAACGCAGAATTGCGCGTGAAACGCCACTCACGCAAGTTGCGTAGAGCGCCGTACCTACAGGAGAACATGATGATCGGACTCATCGTCACAGCCGCCGCACTCGTCGGCGGCTTCGTTGTCGCTCGGGACTTTGTGCGGCGTCGGCTGCGGTACGTGGATGCCGTACGCAGACCGTCTGCTCCACTCATCGCTGGAGTAGCGGCAGCCGCCGTCGCATTGCCGGTCGCGCTGCTGCCGGTCGTCACCATCGGAACAGCCCTCGCCTTAGGAGTGGGTGTTGCTGGTGGGGTTGCCAGCGGGCGCAAGGCCGATCCGCCGACTAGCTAGCTCGCAGCACCTCAGGACGTCCCGCGACGACACGTAGCGCGCGCACCGCTTCGCGCGCGAACGTCTTGCCGGCACCCTTCTCGACTTCTTCCAACGCGCTCCAGCGCGTAAACGCCTGCCGCACCGGCGTCGCCATCTGCAGCGTCTCGAACGCGTCCGCGACGGCCAGGATCTTCACGGGTGCAGCCATGGGCAGCGCCTCGATATCCCAGTCGTCCCCTACGATCTCATAGTAGTGCGAGTACTCGGCGATGATCTCGGCGGCGCCGCGCAGCGCGCGCGCTACAGTGACCGACTCGTCGGTGACGGACCGCGACAAGAGCCGCAGCAGCCGTTGATCGGCGGTTCCCACTTCGTGGAGCAACGCGGCAATCCGCAGGTTCTCCAGCTCGCCGTCGGACAGCTTCAACTCGGCGCCCATCGTCGCCGCGAGCTCGGCTACGCGAGTGGAATGTCCCTCCTGGTTGCTCTCGGCTGACTCGATGTGGAACGTGAGGACCTCGAGCGTCGCGAGGTAGGCGTTCTTCAGGTCCGCGAGGCGTGCCGCGCGCTGCTGGGCGAGGCCGCCCACGACATACCCGGTGAGGATCAGGAAGCCTGCCCACGGGACCAACGTCACAAACGCGTCCTCGGTCAGCCCTGCGTCCATCCCCATGCCTTGTGTCGCCTGCAGGAAGAAGACGAGCGACGCGATGAAGAGGCCCGAGACCACGGCGAACCGCCGGCCACCGTAAAAGCCGGCAAGGATGATGGGCAGATAATAGAAGCTGAGAAAGGCGAGCTTTTGCTCGATCAGGGAATTGATGACGAGCAGCGAGGCAACGAGCAAGAGGACGAGGATGCGCTCGAAGTACTTGAGAACGAACTGCTGAATCACAAAACCCTTTCTGCAAAGGAGATAGGGAGCGCGGGCACCAAAGTGAGCGACCGGTGGGCAATCTGCAAGTGAGACGGGTCACAAATGAGCATACCGGAGCACGAACAAGGGCTCGGCATGGAATTCGCTTTACCTGGCCGGCAGGGGGGACGGCCTGCGCGTCCTACGGGCCTCCCCCGCCAAGGGATCCGGGGCTGCCAATCGTTAAGTTGGTGCGCCCCTCTCACGGGATTCCAAATGGATGACGTAGCTCCACCATTCGGGTCGTTCATGGAAGCGATGCCGCACTGGGCATTCATCATCATTCACAGCGTCCTGATTGTCGTGGCCCTGCTGCTGTATATGAGAACCCGGAAGGCCGGCTTCCCCACCGCGGCAAGCGGCTTTCTGCTGTTCGTCGTCGCCGAGCTGTCGTACATCACCTACCACGCGCACCAGACGCATTTTCTGTTCGCTCACATCATCGCCGAAGTCTGCGACATCCTAGCCCTCGTCACGATCGCGCTCGGGCTGAGCCGGCGAGTCACGCCGGTCGTACCCGGGGCACCGCAGCACCGGTAGCGGCGGGTAGCGGACAAAGCGGGAGTCCGACTCGGCACGTAGGCACCGATAGAAGACGAGGTCGTTGGACAAGCTAGCTATATCTTGGAGCCCGTGAGCCAAGCCCAGGTCGACGACTTCGGGCTGCCCCCCGGAGTTCGGGACGAGTACCTGCAAGGCGCCCGCGATCAGTTGGGGGCTATCGCCGAGGTAGCTGAACGGCTGATCGCGACGGGCGACGACACGGCCGCAATCGCAGAGCTGCGCCGTGACGCCCATCGGCTGCGCGGTTCCGCAGGATCCTTCGGATTCCCCCAGGCCTCCGTCGTCGCCGCTGAGCTCGAAGAGGCCGCGAAGCAGTGGCTGGAGCGTCCCGGCAACGGCGTCGCGGATCGGGGCATGGCCGCGCGGGACTTCGTACGGCGCTTGGCGGCGGCGTTATTCACGAAACAAGCCGTCGCACCAACTCCACCGTCACGCACCACGCACGACGCACCACGCACGATGGCTCCGCCACCTGAACCATCGCCGCCGGGCGAACAGACCGACGTACCGGAGGTAATCGTCGTCGAGGACGACCCCGCACTCGCCGATCTGCTGACGTTCGGTCTCGAGGCGCGCGGGTACCAGTTTCTGCACTTTCGCAACGGTCGTGAAGCCCTGGATCTGCTCAAGACGCTGGACACCCGCGGCGCGGCGCAACCGCCGCTCTTGCTCCTCGATGTCGATCTTCCAGCCCTCGACGGCTACTCGATCTTCGAGGAGCTCCAGCAGGAGTGCCCCGGGAAATTTCGCGTGGTGTTCACGACGGTCCATGGCAGCGAGACCGAGCAGCTCCGCGGGCTCGAGGCCGGCGCGATGGATTACATGGTGAAGCCGATGAGTCTGCGCGTCGCGCTCGAGAAGATCCGCCGCTGGGTGGGCCGATGACGGCACGGCATTTCCTGACCATCGTGGCGATCGTGCAGGGCGCGCTGCTCGCGGCCCTCCTGGTCCTGATCATCCTGAATCGCTGGTTCCGGCTGCGGCGCAGCACGCGGCTCAACCCCCGCCGGGAAGCCGTGGACGCGTCGATGCGACGCTGGGCCGCCGGAAGCACGCCGATGGCGGGAGTCCTCGTGGGGCTGGCGCGCCTCCCGACCCCGCTGGCGATCGACGCGCTGGTCAAGTGGTCGGCCCGCGTCCCAGGCGAGCGCTGGCGGCAGCTCGCGGAGGCGCTCGAACACCATTGGTGGGCCAGGCTCGTACGCACGAACGCTACATCGGCGCGCTGGTGGAAGCGGCTCGAGTGCGCGCGATTCCTGAGTGTGGCCGCGGTCCCGCGCGATGTCGATCGACTCACCCGCCTGATCAACGATCCCCACCCCGCCGTCCACGTCGCGGCGGTGGCTTCCCTCGAGCGGATGGAGAACACGGCGCTGACGTTGACCGCGCTGGATCGACTGCCGCTGCTCGCGCCGACCGTGCAGGCGTACTACGCCGCGATGCTCCTGCGGTCGCGTCCCGTCGTCATCGAGCACCTGCAGAAGCGTCTGCGCCGCACCGACGATCCCGCCCTCGCACGGCTCGCGGAGTTTGCCGCGCGGCTGGCGGAGCCGGGGCTGCGCGAGCGCCTGACGGCGCTGGCCGACCACGCCGATTCCGAGGTCCGGATTCAGTCCGCGCGTGCGCTCGGCAGCTTTCCGCACCGTGAGTCGGTCGCGGCGCTCAGACGCCTGGTGACCGATGACGCCTGGGCGGTCCGCGCGCAGGCGGTCCGCTCGCTCGGCATGATCACCGATGCCAGCACGCTCCCGCTCGTGAAGGCGGCATTGCAGGACAACGTGTGGTGGGTGCGCCTGCGTGCGGCGCTGGCCTTGATGCGCTTCGCGGCGCCCGGGCGCAACGCGCTGCTCGAGGCTGAGATCGGCGCGAACCCCTTCGCCAGTGCGATGGCCAAGATGGTGCTGGGGCTGCCGGCACAAGCGCTCGCGGAGTTCGCGGCATGAGTGTTGTCACGACCATCGTCGGGACCACGGATGTCACGATCCTCGTTTATTTCCTGGTCCTGAATTCGTTCTACGCCGTGCTGCTCATCCTCTCGATCCCCGAGATCTGGGAGCAGACGCGCCTCGCGGAAGACGAGGATTTCCAGCGTCTGATGCAAAGCGACGCGCTGCCGCCGATCACGATCCTCGTGCCGGCCTACAACGAGAGCGCGACGATCGAAGCCAGCATCACGGCGATTCTCACGCTCGAGTATCGCAACTATGAAGTCGTCGTGGTGAACGACGGGTCGAAGGATGACACGATGGAGCGGCTGCGGCACGCCTTCGATCTCTATGAGATCCCGCGCGTCTATCCCGAGACCATCGCGACGAAGCCGCTGCGCGCGCTGTATCGCTCGCGCTCCCGCTCCCGCCTGCTCGTCCTCGACAAGGAAAACGGCGGCAAGGCCGATTCGCTGAACGCGGCGATCAACGCATCGCGCTTCCCGCTCGTGATCGCCGTCGACGCCGATACGCTCATCGAGCCCGACGCGCTGCTCCGGCTGACCCGCCCGTTCCTGCTCGGCCGCGAGATCGCGGCGGTCGGCGGCACGGTGCGCGTCGCCAATAACTGCACCGTGAAGGACGGACGCGTGACGGACGCGCGCGTCCCCGGGAAGGTGATCCCCGGGATCCAGGTGGTCGAATACCTGCGCGCGTTTCTCTTCGGCAGACTGGGATGGAACCGCCTGGGCGGGAATGTGATCATCTCCGGCGCCTTTGGTCTGTTTCGCAAGGAATACGTGATGGCGGTCGACGGCTATCGCACCGCCAGCATCGTTGAAGATCTCGATCTCGTCGTACGGATGCACCGGTATCTGCGCCACAACAAGATCCGCTATGAGATGCCGTTCATCCCCGACCCCGTCGCGTGGACGGAAGTGCCCGAATCGCTGAAGATCCTGTCGCGCCAGCGCGAGCGGTGGCAACGCGGCCTTATCGCCGCGATGTGGCAGTACAAAGGGATGCTCTTCAATCCGCGCTACGGCAAAGTCGGACTCCTCGCCATGCCGTTCTTTACATTTGGCGAAATGCTGGCTCCGGTCGTCGAGCTGCTCGGGTATCTCATTACCAGCGTCGGACTCGCATTCGGTCTCGTGAACGTTTCTTTCGCGCTGCTGTTCGTGCTCGTCGCGTGGGGATATGGCATGTTGCTGTCGATCTGGGCCGTAGTGCTCGAGGAAGTCAGTTTCCGCCGCTATCGCCGCTTTGGCGATCTGTTTCGGATGCTGCTCTTCGCGTCCCTGGAAAACTTCGGCTATCGCCAGATGACGGTGTGGTGGCGGCTCAAAGCATTCCGAAACGTGGCGAAGGGCGTGCACGTCTGGGGCGACATGGCGCGCAAAGGCTTTGGCAAGACGAGCGTCGCGGCGCTGCTCGCCCTGTGTCTCGCGACTCCCTGCCGCAGTCAAACGGCGCGGGTCACGGCGTGGAGCTCCTTCGAGTCGGTGTCGGGGAGTCAGGACTGGACGACACTGGGCGCGCAGGTCACCCTCACGACCGCGCGCGGTCATGCCGGCTGGGTCGCGGCAGAATACCTCGGCCGCTACGGCGATCACGATGCCGCCGAGCGCCTCGGCGCGCTCTTCCACCCCACGTCCCGCGTCTGGCTGACGGCCGAGGCGGGGACCTCGCGGCGGCCGGCATTCACGCCTCACAACACGTGGGAAGGGGACGCCGCCGCGCTCGTCGCGCCGCGCGTTTCAGCCGGCGTCGGTTACCGTCGCTGGAACTACGACGTCGGTGCGGTGGACGTCGTGATGCCGCACATCACGATCGAGACGCCGCGCACGTCGTGGACCATTCGCGGTTTCGTGTCACGCAATCCATCGAAACGCACCGACGCCGCTGCCTACGTCCGCCTGACGCGAGCGGTCACCCGCCGCACGACGGTGTCCCTGCTCGGCGGAGCGGGACGGGAGAGTTATCTGGTCGGCGGTACGATCCAGTCGCTGAAAACGTTGTCCGGAGTCGCCGGTATTCGCTACAACGCCAGTACTCGGACGACGATCCGATTCGACGTGAGCGGCGTTCACTCGCGCCCAATCCTGTCGCGGAACGGGGTGTCGCTCGGCGTCGAGCGCGGGCTGTGATACGGCTGCCGCGTGACAGTGATCACCCGGTGACTGAGGCTCTTGCAATCCCACGCTGCTCCCAAGGTATTAGAGCATGCGTAAGCTCGCGGTAGCACTGATCTGCGTCGTCGCATTGGTCCACCTGTCCTGCTCTGATGCATCGGGACCTGGGGATCAATCGAACGGCCGCATTTCTATTACGAACGACGCGGGCGTGCTCGCGTCGCGAGTTACGTACCTGAACGACTCGATCCCGATCGACACCGCGAGAATTGGCTACCCGTCGGCTCCCGCGCCGCTGGCGTCGGCGTCGGTCGGTCGCAGCAGCAACGCGAGCCAAGCGGGGGGGTTCAACCTGAGCCTCAAGGCCGAAGTCGCCCCGCCGTCCATCGGCAGCCAGATGCTGCAGGCGACGTCGGTTTCGATCGTCGGCAATCTCGCCGTTGTGAGCTACAACATGGTGGGCAATCCCTACCTGGGTGCCGTTGACGTCATCGACATCACCAACAAAAACCAACCGGTGCTCAGGTCCGAAGCGCTGTTTCAGAACACGGACGTCAGCGCCGTGACGATGTCCGGAACCAACGTCTATCTCGCCGAGGCAACAGGCGACACGGGGTTCACCGCTCCAGCGGTGGCCGAGGTCGTGACACTGGTGGGTAATCAGTTAGTCCTCACCGGCAACACACGCACGGGGCTGAGCAGCTTCGCCGCAACCAGCGTGGCGTTCGGCACTCGGGTCTACGCAACCTCAGGTGACGCCGGCAGCCTGTTCATGCTCAATCCCGTGACATTCGCCGTGACGAGCTCGATACCGTTAACTGATGCGCGATGGGTCGCGGTGGGTGGCGGACAGGTCGCGGTGGTACAGGGCGTGCCGGGCAGACTGGCCGTCTACACCGAGAGTACCATGAGCCTGGTTGGCTCGTGGCCGTTCAAGGGCGCCGACATCGCGCAATCAAAGTCACAAGCCGAGCTGGTCGGCGGTAAAGCGTTCATCGCCGCGGGTGACAGCGGCGTGCAAGTCCTGAATCCATCGACGGGCGCATTCCTCGGCCAGGTGCCGAGGCCCAATCCTGACTCTCTGGGGCTGAGCCCTTCGGTCGTGGTGACCAACGCGGTCGCCATCGATCAGGACCTCATGTTCATCTCGAACGGTGAAGCCGGCGTCTATCTCGCGCAGGGCAGCCAGGCGTTCTCGACGAGTGGCACAGGAGCGCAGACAATCACGATGCGCGGCAAGCTGCGATTCGGAAACCTTCAGTCGGTGAACCACGTCGCCTACTCTGCGGGCGGTCCCGGCAATCCGGGCATCCTGATCGTCGCGGCCGGTCTCGGCGGCCTAAAGATCGTCCAGGTCAACTAGCGTATTACGCAAATACGTAGGGGCGCAGCGTACTGCGCCCCTACTGTTTTTTATCTGGCAGTCCGCATCTCTCGCGCAACACGCTCCGCCTCGCGCATAACCCGCAGCGTATTCAGTCCAGCCACTTTCTGTACGTCAGCTTCGCTCCAGCCGCGCCGCAGCAGCTCGGCGATTAGATCGGGAAACTTGGATACGTCCTCGAGCCCGACCGGCACCTCCGTGATGCCGTCGAAGTCCGAACCCAGTCCGACGCAATCGATACCGGCCACCTGGCGGATGTGCTCGATATGATCGGCGACCTGCGCCAGTGTCGCGTGTGGCGCTGCCGCGTCCCAGACCTTCTGGGAGTCGGCGCGGGTCGCTGAGTCGGCGCCGGCAGCCCGCAGGCGGTCCAGCCGCGCGGTGACGGTGTCGCCATAGACCCGCACCGCTTCCGAAACGAAGCCCGGATTGAAGTTCACCATGACGACGCCGCGATTCGCCGCCACGAGCTTCAGAATCGAGTCGGGGACGTCACGCGCGTGATTGGTGAGCGCGCGGGCCGAGGAATGGGAGAAAATCACAGGTGCCCGCGACGTATGCAGCGCGTCGGACATGGTCTGGTCGTTCACATGCGACAGATCGACCAGCATGCCAAGGCGATTCATCTCCAGGACGACCTGCTTGCCGAAGGGCGACAGGCCGCGCCGGGCGGTGTCGGTCGACGCGGTCGCCCAATCCAGGCTGCGCCAATGCGTCAGCGTCATGTAGCGCGTGCCGAGTTGGGAGAACATCCGCAGCGCGCCGAGGGAGTTCTCGATGGCATGGCCTCCTTCGATCCCGATCAGACAGGAGATCTTGCCCGCGGCAAAGTTGCGCTGCACGTCGGCGGCGGTGTACGCCATTGCCATGCTGCGTGAGTTTCTGGCGCACAGTCGGCGCACGAGATCTATTTGCTCGAGCGCGTACACGGCCGGGTGAGACCCCGAGTCCATAGTCGTCACCGGGACATATGCGGCCCAGAACTGCCCGGCGACCTGCCCGGCGCGCAGCCGGGGGACGTCGCTCATCAGCTTCGGCTGGATCACGGCGAAATTGACGGAATCGACGCCGCCACGCTCACGAATTGCGTCCGGGATGTCGTTGTGGCCGTCGATGAGCGGGACGGTCTTGAGGATGGAAATGGCGCGCGCCCGGAGCGATGCCGGTACGGCTTGGGCGGTTAAGCGGTTCGGCGGTTGCGCGGTTAGAAACACAATTCCGCCGAGCATTCCAACCGCCAAACCGCCGAACCGCCCAACCGTCCAGTTCATCGTCGTCGCCGCGTTCGAGGAGTCCAAAAGCTAGATTACGTCGTGCCCACGAGCAACGAATCGAAGGTTACGATCGCGTTCTCGGTAAACGGTGAGCCCGCCGAGGTGGCGTTCGCGCCGCACAAGACGCTGCTCGAAGTGTTGCGCGAGGATCTGGGGCTCACCGGGACGAAGCACGGCTGCGAGCTCGGCGAGTGCGGCACCTGCACCGTGCTGCTGAATGGAACGCCGCTGCTATCGTGCCTCGTACTCGGCCTCGCGTGCGCGGGACAGGCCGTGCGTACCGTCGAAGGAATGGCGCAGGGCGGCAAGCTGCATCCGCTGCAGGAGACGTTCGCCGACCTCGGCGCAGCGCAGTGCGGCTACTGCACGCCCGCGTTCTTGCTCGCCGCCGAAGCATTGCTTGCCGACAATCCGAACCCAACACGAAACGAGATCAAGGAAGCGCTCGCCGGCAACCTGTGCCGCTGCACCGGATACATCAAGATCTACGAGGCGGTTGAATTGGCTGCGGCCCGTATGCGCGGGGAAAAAGTCGAACCAACACGAGAATCGCTGTATGGCCGGTAAGCGTTCGGCCGATCCGCCCATCCGCCCATCCGCCCATCGCGTTATCGGCAAAGCGCTCCGCAAAGTCGACGCCGTCGCCAAGGTCACGGGCGCCACGCGCTTCGCCGACGATCTCGCCTTCCCGCGCATGCTGTACTGCAAGCTCTTGCGCAGCACGCAGCCGCATGCGCGCATCACATCGATCGACACGGCGGCGGCGAAACGCCTGGACGGCGTGCACGCCGTCCTCACGGGCCGGGACCTGCCGATTCCGTTCGGGATTCTGCCCGTCTCCCAGGACGAGCACACCCTCTGCGTCGACAAAGTGCGATTCGTCGGTGACCCCGTGGCGGCGGTGGCGGCGACGACGGAGGAAGCCGCGACGGCGGCGCTCGACCTGATCACGGTCGTGTATGAGCCGCTCAAGGCGTTCGACTCCGCCGCAGAGGCCGTCGCGCATCCCGAGCCACGCATCCACGACTACGGCGACAGCGGGAACCTCCATAAGCTGATCGATCTCGAGTTCGGCGACGCAGAGGCGGGAATTGCCGCAGGCGATCTGGTGCGGGAGGATCTCTTCTTTTTTGAAGGGAACACGCACCTGCCGATGGAGCAGCACGCCGCCGTGGCAACATGGTCACCCGACCGCAAGCTGACGCTGTGGTCCTCCACCCAGACACCCCACTACGTCCATCGCGCTCTCGCCAAGGTGCTGGAGCTGCCGGCCGCCCGTATTCGGGTGATCGCGACCCCCAACGGCGGCGGCTTCGGCGGGAAAAGCGACCCGTTCAGCCATGAGATCGCCGTCGCCAAGCTGGCGATGATCACGGGCCGCCCCGTGAAGATCACGTTGACGCGCGAAGAGGTGTTCTACTGCCATCGCGGCCGCCATCCCACGCTCATGTGGGTGCGGACCGGCGTCACCAAGGACGGCGCCATCACGGGGATGCATTTTCGCTCGCTGCTCGACGGCGGCGCCTACGGCTCCTACGGCGTGGCGAGCACCTACTACACCGGCGCGCTCCAGACCGTGACCTACAACGTCCCGCGCTATCACTTCCAGGGCGCGCGCGCCTTCACGAACAAGGCGCCGTGCGGCCCGAAACGCGGGCACGGCACGCCGCAGCCGCGCTTCGCGCTCGAAGTCCACCTCGATAAGATCGCCGAGCAGCTGGCCATCGATCCCGCCGAGCTGCGCCTCAAGACGCTCGTGCCGCCCAACTCACTCACCGCGAATTACCTGCGCATCGGCTCGATGGGCCTCGGCCAATGCATCGAGAGAGTCGTCGCGGGCTCGGGTTGGAAGCAGAAGTTTCGGAAACTGCCGGAGGGGCACGGCGTGGGGCTCGCCTGCTCCAGCTACATCTCGGGCGCCGGGCTCCCGATCTACTGGAACAACATGCCCCACTCGGGCGTGCAGCTGAAATGTGACCGCTCGGGCGGCGTAACGGTGTTTTGCGGCTCGACGGAGATCGGGCAGGGATCGGACTCGATCCTCGCCTACATCGTCGCCGAGGTGCTCGGCGTCGACCCCTTCGACATTGCCGTCGTCACCGGCGATACCGATCTGACACCGGTGGATCTCGGCAGCTACTCGAGCCGCGTCACACTCATGACGGGCAATGCGGCGCTGCAGGCTGCCGAGCGCGCGCGCCAGATCCTCGCCCTCCATGCCGCGAAGAAGCTCGGCGTGCCGGTTGACCACCTGACATTCGCCGACGGCCGCGTATTCGAGCGCACCGACCACGAGCGCGGCATGTCGTTCGCCGAAGCGGTGCAGCTGGCGGAGGCAGCGGAAGGAACGATCGGGACGGTGGGTTCATATACGCCGCCGCAGAGCGCAGGAAAGTACCGCGGCGCCGGCGTCGGCCCCTCGCCCGCGTACTCATACAGCGCGTGCGTGGCAGAGGTGGACGTCGATGCGGAGACGGGCATCGTCCGCGTGCCGACGATCTGGATCGCGCATGACGTCGGGCGGTCGATCAACTCCGCATCCGTGATCGGTCAGGTCGAAGGCTCGATCTACATGGGCCTCGGCGAAGCGCTCATGGAGGAGATGGCGTATCGCGGCGATCTCAAAGTGGTCCACAAGATTCCTTCCCTGCTCGAATACAAGAGTCCCACCACGTTGGAGATGTGCGACGTCATCACGTATCTGATCGAGGACCCAGACCCGAACGGCCCGTTTGGGGCGAAAGAGGTTGGCCAGGGACCGCTGTTGCCGGTGATCCCGGCGATCGCCAATGCGGTCTACGACGCTGTCGGCGTCCGTGCCGACGAGGTGCCCATCACGCCCGAGAAGGTGCTCAAGGCGCTGCGAGCCAAGGCGAAGGGTGAAGCAGGAAGATTTGGCCCGACCACCTTTCCCGACATCCCCTGGCCGAAGCCGACGCGCGTCCCGACACCATGGGAAGGCGGCGACGGCAAAGCCGTGACGAGCGTGCATGCTTAGGCTTCCGACCTTCCGATACCTGCAGCCGAAGACGCTCACCGAAGCGCTGCGGATGAAGAGCGATGCGGGTCCCGAAGGAATGTTCGTCGCCGGTGGGACCGATCTGTATCCGAACATGAAGCGGCGGCACCAGGAGCCGAAGACCGTGATCTCGTTGATGGGACTAACAGACCTACAACGGTTGGACGGTTGGAATGTTGGAACGTGTGTAACATTGAGCGCACTTTCCAACCTTCCAAGCTTCGAACATTCCGCCGTCGGCACCGCCGCCCGCCTCGTCTCCACCCCGCTGCTTCGCAACATGGGGACTCTTGGCGGCAATCTCTGTCTGGACACACGCTGCAACTACTACAACCAGGGCTACGAATGGCGGAAGTCGATCGATTTCTGCATGAAGAAGGACGGCCACATCTGCTGGGTGGCGCCGTCGTCGCCGCGCTGCTGGGCGGTGAGCTCATCCGACGTGGCACCCGTGATGGTGGCGATCGGTGCTGAGTACCGGCTCCTGGGGCCGCAGGGCGAGCGCGTGGTGCCGGCGGCGCGCTTCTACCACAACGACGGGATCAATTATCTCACCAAGCAGCCCGATGAGATCCTGGTGGATGTGCGTCTGCCTGCCCCAGATGGCTGGGACGCGGTCTACCACAAGCTGCGGCGCCGCGGCTCGTTCGATTTCCCCGTGCTGGGTGTGGCGGCCTGGATACAGTGGAATGGGGAGAACGTCGCCGACGCGCGCATCGTGCTGGGCGGGGTCGCGAGTTATCCCCAGGAGATTCCTGAAGCAAAGGCCGCCCTTAGCGGGCGGCCTCTCTCAGACGAATCGATTGCGGCCGCCGCCGAGGCGGCCTATCGCCCGTCAAAGCCGATGGACAATACCGATTTTGATCTGTCGTGGAGAAAACAGATGACCCGCGTGTACGTCACGCGGGCCATCGAAGAGCTACGCGCCCGACGTCGCTAGCGCGTCAATTTCCACGGTTGCTTTGGCAAGCGCTTCGGCCACGCGCTTACGCGCCTCGTCGGTCTCGGCCTTCCAGCCGGTGCGGTACACCGCCTTCACGAGCTGGCCAAGCGCCCGGTTCACTTCCACCATCGAGCCACCAACCGTACGCTCGACGGTTTCCGTCACGCGATCGAAGATGTCTTCGACGATATCCTTGTGCTCGTCCAAGAATGTCCGTCCTGTGTCGGTGATCTCGTAGACCTTCTTGCCGTCCACCTCGCGCGCCACCACGAGTCCTTCGTCCTCGAGCCACTGCAGGGTTGGATAGACAGTGCCAGGCGACGGCGAGTAACAGCCGTGCATCCGCTCTTCCAGCTCCTTCATGACTTCGTAGCCATGACGAGGCTTGTCCCGGAGTAGCTTCAGGATCACGTATTTCATGTCGCCGGCGCCGAACCACTGCCGCCGCCGCTGCCCACCCCGTCCCGCCCGGAACCCCCAGCCCCGGGGACCGAACGCGAAACCGAACCCCTCCCAGCCGAACTTGCCGCCCATCTCTGCCTCTTGTTAGATGTTACGTCACGATATTCGTGGACGATATATCTTGTCAAGCCGCCACTTTTTGTCGTGTGCGCCAAGTCACTATCCGACTTAGGCTTGCAAGTTCGACGCCCGCCCGTACATTGAGGCCACGCTTGGACCCGGTTATTCCCTTGGTTGCCCCCACCTGCGCCCGGGAGAGGAGCAGCAATGGCAGTAGAAATCACCCCGCACCCAGCTTGGGTCGCGGACCTCGATGCGACGCTGGAACCCAACCGTCAAGCGATCCTCGATACGCCGGTTATTATCGACGCGTCCGAGAATCAGCTGGTGGACGGCCAGATCCAGAACTTCCTGGTGGCGTTCTATCCGATCATCCGCGATTTCCCCCAGTGGCTGCAGATGCTGCTGGATCGCTCGCCTTCGATGGGCCGGGAATTCTTCACGGACAACATTCGTGTGGAGCGCCGGCACGACGCGATGTGGCGGGCGATGGGGGACGGCTTCAACGTTCACAAGAAGCGGTTCCAGGAACCCGAGCCGATGCTACCCGAGACCAAGAAATTCCACGCGTATCTGACCGACATGTGCCGGAACGCCGAATTTGGCGTGGCCGTGGCGGCGACCAATTACGCGGTCGAGGGTGTAGCCCAGAAGATTTCCGAAAAGGCCCTGCGCGGGCTCGCTAAGAACGAAAAGATCGGGCCGCGCGGGCGCTGGTGGCTCGAGGAGCATGCGAAGTACGACGACGAGCATCCCATCCATGCGCTCGAGATCATCAAGGATTGCGTCAAGCGCGGGGGCGATGAGCCCCAGAAGCTCACGCAAGCAGCCCTCGAGAGCCTCAAGCTGATGCGCTTCTCCATGGAGGCGTCTTATCACGCGTGAGTAAAGTCCGTCGCATCTCGCCGACCCGAGCCACTGGGGCAAGCACTGCGGTAGGGAAAGCTCCGCCGCTGGACCTGCTGCAGGCGGCAGCCGATATCATCGCCGCCCTACCCGATGCCGTGGTTGTGACGGGGACGGACCGCCGTGTGCTGGCGGCGAACGCGACGGGCGCGGAGTTGCTGGGCTGGGCGCTGAACGACGTGGTCGGCCAGGCGATCGCCGAGCATGTCCCGCCGGGAGAGCGCGCGCACGTCGCGGCGCGTGAGGACAAGGTGCTCGCCGGCGAGCCGCAGCGCTACGAAACGCGCATCGTCAATCACCGCACGAACGAAGAACGTGATGTGGCCGTGTCGAGCGGTCCGTTCCGCGTCAACGGCGAGCTGATCGGCACGGTCGCCACGCTGCGGGACGTCACCGAGCCGAAACGCGCTCAGGAGACACTGGCGCGCTCCGAGGCCCGCTACCGCCACCTCGTCGAATCCGCGTCCGACGCGATCGTGACGCTCGACGCGAATGGCCGCTTCACCACCGTGAACCACGCCGCGGAAAACATCTCAGGCTACAAGCGCGAGGAGCTGGTCGGGCAGTGGTTCGCGCCCATGCTCCCCGACGACGACCTGCCCAAGGCGCTGGGCCACTTCCAGCAGGCGCTCGCCGGCGAGACCGGGCTGTTCGATTCGCAGTTCTACCGCAAGGACGGCGAAGTCCGCACCATCTCGATCACCTACTCGACGCCGCAGAAGGACGAGGAAGTGCTCTGCCTCATTCGCGACGTCACCGACCAGAAGATGCTGCAGGAACAGCTCATCCAGTCGGAGAAGATGTCCGCGATCGGGCAGCTCGTCTCCGGCGTGGCGCACGAGCTCAACAACCCGCTGGCGGGCATCTCCGCGTTCGCCCAGCTCCTGCTCGCCGAAAAGCGGTTCCCGCCCGACCAGCGGACGGCGGCGGAAACGATCTACAGCGAAGCCCGGCGGGCCAGCCGCATCGTGCAGAATCTGCTGACCTTCGCGCGCCAGCATAAAGCCGAGAAGGTCCCGACGGCGATCAACCAGGTACTCGACGACACCCTCGAGCTGCGTGGCTACGAGCTGCGGGTGCGCGGCATCGATGTGCGCCGCGAATACGATGAGTCGATCCCCGATACGATGGCCGATGCGCATCAGCTGCAGCAGGTGTTCCTGAACCTCATCACCAATGCCGAGCAGGCGATGGAGCAGAGGGACGGCCACCATCACCGGCTGACCGTGACCACGCGCCGCAACGCCGACGCGATCCGGATCGAAGTCGAGGATACGGGTGCCGGCATCCCGGCCAATCTCATCGAGCGGATTTTCAACCCCTTCTTTACGACCAAGCCGACAGGCTCGGGCACGGGGCTGGGGCTCTCGATCTCGCTGGGCATCGTCCGCGAGCACGAGGGAAAGATCTGGGCGGAGAACTCGTCACAATCGGCCGGTGGCGGGGGGGCGCGCTTTGTGGTCGAAATACCGATCACCGAGCCGCGGCGGTCCGGAGAGCATACCGAGGTCGCTCACGTTGAGGCCCAGAGCCCCGACAGCCTGCGCGTGCTGGTCATCGATGACGAGGCGTCCGTCCGTGTGTCGCTGCAGCGCTATCTCGCCGCCAAGGGTCACCAGGTCGAGACGACCGCCAGCGGTGAGGATGGATTGCTGCGGCTCAAGGCATCGAAGTACGACGCGGTCATCCTGGACATGCGCATGCCGGACCTGTCCGGCGAGCAGTTGTACGAGCGGCTCCGCAGCAACGACCCCTCCCACGCCGAGCGCGTGATCTTCACGACGGGCGACCTCGTAAACGAGCAAATGCGGCGCTTTCTCGACGGGACGGGCCGGCCTTGCGTCGCCAAGCCATTCGAGTTCGCTTCCTTCGACCAGGCACTACCGGCGGCGCGCCGCCGGGCCTAATTCCCACCCTGAAGGGTGGGCCCAGCACAACATCATCCTGAAGGATTCCATGCGCCCGTTGCTCACCCTGCTGGTGTTGGGCAGCCTCATGTCCCCGCTCGCCGCCCAGGAGCCGTTCGACTTCTACTCCCGCGGCCCCTATCGCCCCGCCGTCCCGCGCCCCGAAGCGATCACCGGCTACGCCGCGGGCGAGCAGCAGACCATGTACGCAGTAATGCAACACTATCTCGACACCTTGGTCGCCACGGCGACCGACCGCGTGCGCATCGAGACGTGGGGGCGCACGAGCGAGTACCGGCCCATACGGGCCCTGATCATTTCCGATCCCGCGAACCTCGCCAAGCTCGATCAGATCCGCGCGGGCATCGCCGAGCTCCTCGATCCGCGCAAGACCTCGCCCGCGCGCGCCGCGGCGATCGCAGCGCAGAGCCCGGCGGTCGCGGTGTTCAACTACTCCGTCCACGGCGACGAGCCGGCGGGGTTCGAGGCCGCGATGCAGGTCGCCTACCAGCTCGCCGCGTCCGACGAGCCACAGACCCAGGAGCTCCTGAAGTCGGTGGTCGTGGTCCTCAACCCATCGGCGAACCCCGACGGCCATGAGCGCTTCGCCGCCTGGTATAATTCCGTCGGCATCGGCGCCGATCACCCCTGGGCGTTCGAACAGAACGAGCCGTGGAGCATCACCGGTCGTTACAGCCATTACCGCTTCGACATGAACCGCGACCTGCTTGCGCAAAGCCAGCCCGAGGTGCGCGCGATCATGGACGGCATCCTGCGCTGGCACCCGCAGGTGTTCGTGGACCATCACTCCACGACCTCGTCGTTCTTCTTCCCGCCGGTCGCGCAGGCGGTGAACATGAACCTGCCCGCGCAGACGACCCGGTGGTTCGCGACCTACGGCCGCGGCAACGCGGCCGCGTTCGACCGCTACGGCTGGCAGTATTACGTAGGTGGAGTCTTCGACTTTTTCTATGTCGGCTACTGGGACGAATGGACCACGTTTCAGGGCGCCACCGGGATGACCTACGAGACCGACGGCGGGCCGGAATTTCGCAAACGCCGTGACGACGGCAGCATTACGACCTTCCGCGACGGCATCGCACACCATTTTGTCGCATCGCTGGCCACGCTGGAAACGACCGCCAAGAACCGCCAAACCCGGCTGCAGGACTATTACGACTTCCGCCGCTCGGCGATGGCCGAAGCGGCAACCGATCGCATGAAACGCGTCGTGATCGTCCCGGGCAGCGACCCGCAGTCGGCGGCGCACGTGATCGGCTTGTTGCTCAGAAACGGAGTCGAGGTCACGCGGCTGCGGCAGCCGCTGTCGGCACGACTCGCGCACGCGTACATCAGTGCGGGCACGGCTCCCGCCGCCCGGACCTTCTCCGCCGGCAGCTACGTGATCGACCTGAACCAGCCCCAGCGGCGCATCGCGAAAGCCATGCTCGAGCCGCAGGCGAACATGGAGCGGGCATTCGTCCAGCGCGAGATCGGGAAATTCCAGCGCAACCGGCGGCGCGGCGACGATACCGACAAGGAAGACTACGGCTTCTACGACATCACGGCGTGGTCACTGCCGCTGTCCTTCAATCTCGACGCCTATTGGACGGAAGACGCAGGTCCCCTCCCGGGCGATCTGGTCACCGACTCACTCGTACCACCGCCCGCGGCGCCCGCCCGCGCGGTGAGCGGCTACGCGTTCCTGAACGACAGACCGGGGGCGGCGCGACTCGCCCTGGCGCTCGAGGCCGAAGACTTCAAGCTCGCCGTCACGAGGCAACCGATCCTGATCGGGGGCCGCAGCTATCCCCGCGGGACGTTCGTCGCGCGGGTACAGCGCAACGGGCCGACGATGTACGACCGCATTGCGGCCCTGGGGCCCGCGCTGGGCGTCCCCGTCTTCCCGCTGCAGACGGCTTTCCCCGACACGGGGGATGCCGGAATCGGCTCGGAGGACGTCACCGGGCTGCACGCTCCCAGGATCCTGGTGGCGGCGGGAGACGGGATTTCGGAAACGAGCTACGGGTGGCTGTGGTACTACCTCGCGCGCGAGCTCAACGTGGCGTTTACGCCCGTCCCGCTCCGCGCGATCGGCCGGGTGGATGACCTCCAAACCTTCAACGTGATCATCATCCCCGACGGCAGCGGCGGGCGGATGCGGCGCGAGCTCGGCGATGACGGCGCCGAGAAGCTGAAGGCCTGGGTGCGATCGGGCGGCGTGTTGATCGGGTACGGCGGCGCGGGTGACCTCGCGGCGAACAAGGACGTGGCGTTGTCCAGCATCCGAGTGGATCCCCGGCGCGATCTTCCGAGCGACGCTCGATACCACGCACTGGCTGACGGCGGGATACGACCGCAACAAGATCCCGGTGTTCATCGATGGAGACACGTTCTGGCGGCCCTCCAAGGGTGGCGCCAATGCCGCCGCGTTCACCGACTCCGCGGACTCGTTGGTGCTGTCGGGCTTCACCTGGCCGGACAACACCGCCCGGCTCCTGAAGGGATCGACGTGGGCGGCGGTGGAGAATCAGGGAAATGGGCGGGTCGTGCTGTTTCTGAGTGATCCGCTGTTCCGGGCGTTCTGGCGCGGACCCGCGAAGATGCTGACGAATGCGATTTTGATAGGGCCGAATCGGTAGGACAACATTGTAGGGGCGCAGCATGCTGCGCCCCTACACAAGCACTCAGATTGCTCGACTGGTCCGAATCACATCGCGAATCTTCCGGACCGGCACTTCGATGTCCATCCGCATTTTCGGCGCGACCCGGAACCAACTCGGCTCCTCGTGCATCCGCGGCGCCATCCGGAACTTGCGGCTCTCACGCTCGGGGACCTTCCACGTCACATTGACGTGTCTCTGTTTGCGCAGCACGTCGAGGGTCACGGCCTCGCCGGGGTCATAGGAGCGAATGATCCGCATCGCCTGCATCGGTGAGGTCGGCTTGCGGCCGCCGATGGAGACAATCACGTCCCCACCCTTCAGCGCGAGCGTCGAGTCCTCCGGCGCTCTGACGACCAGCACGCCCTCACGCGTTCCGAAGTACTCCCCGAGGTCGGAGTTCAGCTCCACGAGCTCGATTCCGCCCCACGGACTCCCGAAGGCGAATTCGAAGTCATTCCCCGGGCCCATTTGCATCTTGGGCATCATATTCTCGAAGGCGCCCATCTCGGGCCCCTCCATCGGGCCGGTCCACGTGCTGCCGCCCAGGTCCTCGGCCACGATCGTCACTTTGCGGGCATCGCTACCGCGGCGGTATTCGACCTGCACCGTGTCACCAGGATCGACCGCGTGCGCGAGCTCGATCAACTTCATCCCCGGCCCGGAGTTTTCAGCGTCCTCAGATTGCGCGCCGCCGAGCGCGGTGCCGTTGAACCGCGTGATCACGTCACCGACCTTGAGACCCGCCTTCTCGGCCGGCCCGCCGGGCGTGATGCCCTCGACCCGCGCGCCGAGCTTGTCGCCGGCCGCGTCGGCCTTGGGGTCCACGATCACGCCGATGCGGCCGCGATTGTCGCTGAACGTATACACGCCGAACGGCCCGTCCCGCGTCTCCACGCGGACGCGTGGGCGCATCCGCGTGCTCGGGCGGCGCGGCGGATCCTGCGCCGACGACGCGGCCGGCACCAACAAACAGACGGCGAGCGCAGCCAAAGTCCAATTGCGAATCATTTAGCTCTCCCTCCGGGCGGTTAGAGCCCGACGTAACGAGCGCGCGTCGCGCGGGCGTTCACCAGCTCCCGCATCAGTCCGACACGCTCCTGCCAAAGTTTGACGAGCTGGGCGTCCTGTACGCTCTGCTCTTGCTGCGTGAGGCGGCCGTCGATCGCGGAAATGCGGTCTTCGAGGTCTGCCACGACCGCCGCCGCGTGACCGCTCAGAACGCGACCGTCGATGTCGTATTGCTGCAGGGAATCTTCGAGCGTCGCCGACTGCTGCTTCACCTGACTCAGCTCGGCGGACATGCCCTGACCCGACGGCTGTATCAGCAGGATTGCGGCGATCGTGGCGGCGAGCGCCAGACTGCCGGTCCAGGTTCCCCATGTGCGACGGCGGCGTGAGCGCTCGGCACGCAGGACCGCCTGTACGGCGGGCCAACGGTCGCGCGGCGGGTGCAGGGCCGGCAGGGCTTTGAGCTGCGCAACGCGCTGGTACAACCCTTCCAGCTCGGCGTGACACGCAGCGCAGGTGGTGATGTGCCGGCGCGCCCAGACCGACGCTTCACCGGCCCGCAGGGCTCCCAGATCTTCCATCGTGCAATGCATCATGCCGTCGCTCCTTCATCGAGCATCCGCCGTAGCCGCGTGTGGGCTCGGGCCAGCTGCGACTTGGAAAAGCTCACCGTTTTTCCCATCTGCTCCGCAATTTCTTCGTGCGTATATCCCTCGACGTCGTGCAGCCACACCACTGCGCGCGACGTCTGGGACAACTGGTCGAATGCCCGCTCGAGATCGATGTTCGCCCCGACATGCATTCCCGGTTTCCCAGGCTCTTCGTCCAGCGAGTCCATCTCCCGTACCTGCTCGCGGCGAATTCGCATCAGGGCCTTGGTCGTGGCGATGCGCCGGATCCAGCCCCACAAGTGACCCTCGCCACGGTACTGCTTGATGTTTCTCACGATCTCGAGAAACGTCTCCTGCAGCACGTCCTCGGCATCCTCGGGCCGCCGCAGAATCCGCCGGACGAGATTGTAGACAGGCGTCTCGAAGGCCCGGTATAGGGCTTCGAAGGCTGCTTCATCTCCGGCTTGCGCACGGGCGACGAGGACATCCGGGACGGCGAGAGACACTGTCATTGTCCAAATCCTATGATGCCATAAGTACGTATATCGTCGCGGGATGGTGCGTGGTACGTGGTACGTGGTGCGGGGGGACTGCGGACCACGCACCATGCACCACGCACCTAAGTATTTACCCGGTAGTCACTTGAGGTGTAGCCGGATATCTTGGGGCATGACCAAAGCTGACACGCAGGTATGGCTCCATCACTGGCAGGATGAAGCCGACGCGGCCTACCTCTACCTCGCCCTCGCCGGCCAGGAATCCGATCCGCATCGCAAGGACGTCTACATCAAGCTCGCCGGCGTCGAAGAGCGCCACGTGCAGATATGGAGCAAGCTCCTCGGCGAGCAGGGCCACAAGGTCGATCACGCGCGGCCGTCCCTGAACGCCAAGCTGCGGGCGTGGTTCGGCCGCCGCTTCGGCACGCGGTATCTGCTCCCGATGTTGCTGCGTGAAGAAGGCGAAGAGGTCAAAGGGTACCTCGACCTCTACAAGGGATCGAGCCTCCCCGCCGCGCAGGAGGTCTCGCTTCAGCTCGCCAAGGAATCGGCCGCCCACGCGGGGACGCTGGCGGATCTGGCCGGCAAGGGCGCCGAGCCGTGGCACAAGACGGGATCGGGTGGCTTCCTGCGCAATGTGGTGTACGGCTTCAACGACGGGCTGACGGCGAACTTTGGGCTCGTGGCGGGGATGATCGGCGCAGCCGCGCAGCCGCACGTGATCATGATCTCCGGCGTCGCGGGCATGATCGCCGACGCGCTTTCGATGGGCTCCTCAGGCTACCTGGCGGCGAAGAGTGAGCAGGAGGTGTGGGAGCACGAAATCGCGATGGAGAAGGAAGAGATTCGGCTGATGCCGGAGGTCGAACAGGAGGAGATGGCCCTCCAGTACGAGGCGAAAGGCGTGGATCCGCGGACGGCGCGGCGGATGGCGGAAGAAGTCATGCGAGATCCGGAGCGCGCGTTGGGCGAGCAGGTGCGCGATGAGCTGAAGATCGGCGAGGCCCACGCCACACCGTTCCGCGAGGGGTGGATCACCGGAGTGGCGACGGCGGTCGGCGCGTTCATTCCGGTGGCGCCGTTCCTCTTTTTGCAGGGACGCGCCGCCATCTGGCTGGCGTTCACGATCGCGATGCTGTCGCACTTCGCCGTGGGAGCTGCGCGCAGTTTCTTCACCGGCCGCGGCGTGATTCGCAGCGGCATCGATATGTTCGTGATCGGCGTCGGCGTGGCGGCGGTGGGATACCTGGTCGGCGACTTCGTCGCGAAGGCGTTTTAGACGACGAGGTTGACGAGCCGGTCCTGCACGTAGATCACCTTCTTCACCTTCTGGCCGTCCACGAACTTTTTCACGGCATCGTCAGCCAGCACACGCGCCATCACATCCTTCTCCGCCATCCCGCGCGGCACCGTGAGGCGCGAGCGAAGCTTGCCATTCACCTGCACGGCGATCTCGACGTCGCCCGCTGACGTAAGGCGCTCGTCGTACGCGGGCCAGCGTGCCTCGAAGATCGAGGTCCCGTTACCCAGGACCGACCATAGTTCTTCCGCGATATGCGGCGCGTAAGGCGCCAGCATAATTACGAGCGGCGTGATCAGCTCCCTGCTCCCCGCTCCCTGCTCCCGCAGTTCATTGACGTACTCCATCATCGCCGCGATCGCCGTGTTGTACTGCAACGCCTCGGTATCCGCGGTCACCTTGCGGATCGTGCGATGGAGCTTCTGCTCGAGCTCCGGCGTCGGCGCGCCTTTGGCGCCGCCGGCTTCGTGAGCCAGCGCCCACACCTTCTCCAGGAAGCGGCGCTGGCCCACGATTCCGGAGTCGCGGAAGTCGCCGCCGTCCTGGAAGGGACCTAGGAACATCAGGTACATCCGGAACGTGTCCGCACCCCACTGCTGGATGTAAGTGTCGGGCACGACGACGTTGCCCCGGGACTTGGACATCTTGGCGCCGTCCTTCACGATCAAACCATGCGCGCGGAACTTCGGGTACGGACTGTCGAAGTGGAGATGCCCGAGGTCGGACAACACGAGGCAGATGAAGCGCGCGTACAGGAGGTGCAGCACGGCGTGCTCGTTGCCGCCGATGTAGCTCGACCACGCCGAATCGAGGAACGTGTCGGAGACGTCCGTCTCGCGCCGCGCGCGGCCGCCGCACTGGGGGCATTTCACGAAATACCACTCTTCGTGCCGCGCGAGCGGACTGACGCCCGTGTCGTCCGGACGGAAGTCCTCGATGAGCGGAAGCTCGACCGGCAAGTCCTGTTCCGGCACCGGTACCACGCCGCACTTCTCACAATAGAGGATGGGGATCGGTGGACCCCAGTACCGCTGCCGCGAGATGCACCAGTCGTGCAGCCGGTACTGGACCCGCGCGCTCGCGAGCCCGCGCCCATTGAGCCAGGCGACGATCTTGCGGGCCCCTTCGACACACGATGCGCCGTCGAATGCCCCTGAGTTCATCAGCACGCCGTGCTCGGAGACGCTAGGCAGCGTTTCGCCCTCGACTGCCACCACTTGCCGAATCGGAAGCTTGAATTGCGTCGCGAACTCGAAGTCGCGTTTGTCGTGGGCGGGAACCGCCATGATCGCGCCGGTCCCGTACTCCATCAGGACGTAGTCGGCGATCCAGATCGGGATCGCTTCTCCCGTCGCCGGGTTCCTGGCGTACGAGCCGATGAAGACGCCGGTCTTCGTTTTGTCGCCGACGCGCCGCGACACGATGTCCTTGGACTGCACCTCACGCTGATATGCCTTGACGGCCGAGCGTTGCTCGAGCGCCGTCAACTCGTCCACAAGCGGATGCTCGGGCGCGAGCACGAGGTATGTCGCGCCAAACACCGTATCGGGCCGCGTCGTGAAGACCGTGATCTTCTTGCCGCTCGGCGTCTCGAAGAGCAGCTCGGCGCCCTCGCTCCGGCCGATCCAGTTCTTCTGAAGCAGGGCAGTGGAGGAGGACCAGTCGAGGTTCTGGAGGTTCTCGAGGAGGCGCTCCGCGTAATTCGTGATGCGGAAGAACCATTGGTCGAGGAAGCGCTGCTCGACCGGTGTATCGCAGCGCTCGCAGCGTCCATCGATGACCTGCTCGTTGGCGAGCACGGTCTTGTCCTTGGGACACCAGTTCACCGCGGCGCGCTTCTTGTACGCCAGCCCCGCCTTGTAGAGCTGCAAGAACAGCCATTGCGTCCACTTGTAGTACGCGGGATCGGTGGTCGACAGCTCATGACGCCAGTCGAACATGCCGCCAAAGCGCCGCAGCTGGCGGCGGAAGGCGGCGATGTTCTGAGGAATGAGCTTCGCGGGATTGGTGCCGACGTTGAGCGCGTAATTCTCGGAGTGGATCCCGAATGCGTCGAACCCCATCGGCTCGAAGACGTCGTAGCCCTGGAGCCGCTTGAACCGGCCGTAGATGTCCGCCCCGGTGAACGCGAACATGTTGCCCACGTGGAGGCCTTCGGCCGACGGGTACGGGAACATCATGAGGTTGTAGAACGGCCGCGCCGCACCGCCCAAGTCGGGCTCATTGGTGTGGCGCTCATCCCAGCGGGCCTGCCACTTTGCCTCGAGCGAAGCCGGATCGTAGCTTGGGAGGTCTCGCATACGGTGGTAAAACTAAACCCGAATGGCCATCAAGTCACAGCAACTGCGGCAGAGTTTCCTGCTCTCGGGGGCGGGCGCCGCCGTGCTGCTCGTCGTGTTCGTCGCCTGGCTGACGAGCACGCGTGTCGGTCAAGTCCTCGAGCAGGCGGCTGACGCGCGCGGGCGCGATGACGCCACCCGCGTCGCCGCGATTGTCACGCAGTATCTGAAGGAACGCCGTCACGAAGCGACGGCGCTCGCCAGCGAACCGCAGCTCATCGCGGCCGTCCGCGACGCAGGTCAGGCGGCGGTCACCCGCGGGCTGGACCGCATGACGATTCCCGACCTGGAGCGCGCATTCAATGCGAGTCGCCAGCTGGGTGGCGACCCGGCCCTCGCGAGTCATCTCCGCAATTATCCGGCGACGTCCGATCTCGCGGAAATCATCGTGACCGAGAGCCACGGGCTGAACGTCTTCACGTCCGACCGCCCGTCCGATTTCGTGCAGCGCGACGAGACCTGGTGGCAGCGCGCGATCTCAGAGGGGCTGTACGAGGGCGGTGCGGGGTTCGACTCCTCAGCCGGAGCCGCTTCCCTGGAGTTCGACGTCGCCATCCGCGCATCCCAGGCCCAGCGGCCGGTGGGCGTCGTCAAGGCGGTCTTTGCCCTGAACCGCTTGTCGGCATTGCTCGGCACGGAACAGCTGGCGGGCGGAGCCTACGTCCAGGTGGTGGACAACCGCGGCAACGTGCTCGTCGCGAAAGACGCCGCCCTATTGCTGCAGAGTCTGCCCGACAAGGACCGTATCCCGCTCGGCGCCGCGGCGGCGACGGCGCACGTCACGACGGTGGGGGGCGAGAAAGAGCTCGTCGCCTCAGTTCCCGCGAATCAGGGCCAGTGGTGGGTGCTGTATCGGGAGCCCGCGGCGACGGCGTTCGCCACGGCACACAGCACGCAACGCGCCGTGTGGCTGGGCGCCCTGCTGGTGGCCGCCGTCGCCGTCGCTGCGCTCTTCTGGCTGTCGCACCGTCTCGGCCGGCTGGTCACGGAGCCGGTGCGAGCCGCGGGCGCGATCGCGAGCCGCGTGGCGGGCGGCGACCTCTCGGTGACGGTCACGACGCATCGCGCCGAGGCGAGCGAAGTCGCGGAGCTGCTGTCGTCGGTGCACTCGATGGTCGTGGCGCTGCGCCGGCTCGTCGGCGCGATCCGCGCTGCTGCCGACGAGGCCGCCGCGATGGCCACCGAAATCTCGGCATCCACCGAGGAGATGAGCGCTTCCACGGAGGAGATGGCCTCGACGTCGCAGGACCTCTCGCGGCGTGCCGCAGAGCAGTCGCAGCTGGTCCGTGCGGCGGCCGACGACGCGGCGCGCATTCTCCAAATCGCCGCGAAACTTGCGCAAGGCGCCGAGGAAGCGGCGCGCCGCAATGCGGACCTCGCGGCGCTGGCGCGCCGGCACAAGGACGGACTCGATCAGAGCACGGTCCGGCTCGCCAAGCTCGCCGACGAAGTCGCGAAGGGCGCAGCGGAAGCGGAAGTGCTGACGCAGGCGACGGCCAGAATTCAGACGTTCGTGGCGCAGACCAAGGCGGTCGCGACCCAGACGAACATGCTGGCGCTCAACGCGGCGATCGAAGCAGCGCGCGCCGGCCCGCAGGGACGCGGGTTCGCGGTCGTGGCGGACGAGGTCCGCAAGCTGGCGTCCGTGGCAGCCGCCGCCGCCGGCGAGACGGCCGACACCGTGCGCGGCGTCCTGGTGCGCGTCCAGGCCACCCGTGACCGGCTCGTACGGCTGGCCGAAGGCGGCGCGGCGGTACGCGAAGCCTCACAGACGGCCGCGCAGGGCCTGGCAACGGTTGCGAGTGAGGCGGACGCGAACGACGTCTGGAGCCGGGAGATCGCGCAGTCGGCCGGAGAGATGCGGTCGCTCGTCGAGGAGATCGCCAACCGGTTGACGACCGTCGCGGGCCAGACGGACACGCTGCTCGCGTCGGCCGAGGAGCTGGCCGCGTCAGGCGAGGAGCAAAGCGCGTCGACCGAGGAGATCGCCTCGTCAGCCAATCAGCTCGCCGAAGCGGCCGACCGGCTCACCGGCGCGGTGAAATCGTTCCGATTGTTGGCGGATGAGCCACAGCAACAGCAGGCGGCGGATTAGGGCGAGCTAAAGCAGTGCGCGGGCTCGGCCGCGCGCGCTTCGAGAACTTGCTTCACGAAATCGTCGATAGTACCCTGCACGCGCTGACCGGATGGGTAGGTCACGCGAAACTTGATGTACTTTGGCTCCTCAGGAAACACCGCGAAGTACGAATCGAATTCCTGTCCAGCACCGTCCCGTAGTTTCACGCGGACGCCGAACCCGTGGATCGTGATTTCTCGACCAAGTCGCGCGCTGCGCACCTTCACCTTCACGTCGTCCCTGCCCAGCACCTCGTAAGCGGACAATTCACCACGTTGTTGCATCAGCTCTAACGTTTGTGGGAACGCCTGAACCTGTTCTTCGAGGGACGGCCATCCGGTCTGGGGATAGATGAACACATCCAGCGTGACCCCCGCGATGCGCTCGAAGCCCTGATAGCGGTACTGCGTCCCCAGCTCCGGCCGCTCGAGGTGCTGGGAGTCTGCGAACCTCGCCCATCCCGCGCTGATCGGCACGGCCATATCAGAACAGGGCGTCGGTGCCGCCTCCGTGGTGATTGGCACGACGAACCAGACCCCCACCGGGCGACCGCCGAGCGAGGCCGGCGTGAACCGGAGCTGCTTGGCGAGAGCGATGGCGGCGACATCGAAATCGAGTCCGGCAGGCCGCGCGATTTGTGTGGCTATGACGACCCCGCTCTCGGTGACGTACACCCACACGCGCGGCGTTCTGCGCGCGCCGCCGCCCGGCTGCGGCACATTGAGGAGTACGGGTGGCGTGTCGAACGGCGTCACGCATGGGAAGGACTGCGGGGCATTGGTGTCGCAGGCAGGCAGCTTGCCCCCTGGTAAGTCCTGGGCAGCGAGTGTGGGCCCGGCGACCAGTCCGAAGACGAGAGCGACGTGGAACGCGTGATTCATGAAGGGCGACCTGCCGCCTCAAACACCACACTGCAGCACGTCACCCCACCTTCGGCTTTGGCGAGCTCTCCGCAGGGGACCGGGACCACGCGCACACCCGCGCGATCCAGCCGCTCAGCCGTGGCAGGATGGTGTGTTGGGTAAATCACCGAGGCACCGATCAGCAGGGCGTTGGCGGCATCGGGTTCGCCTGGCGCAACAATCACCGTCCCCATGGACGCAAAGCACCCCGGACTCACCCAGCGGTCATTGATTAGCAGCAGATTATCCGCCACCTGCGTCACGGCGCTCTTCAGATGGAGACAGCCGGTCACGGGAACGGGGATCACTTCATAGCCCCACTCGCTGAGGTGTTGGTCGAGCTGGGCAATCCCCTCGTGGCTCGTGCGTGATGACAGACCGACGTAAATCTTTCGTCCCACGGCCATCACATCCCCGCCATCAAGCGTGCCGGGTGCCTGAATGGCAAACAGTGGTCGGTACGCGCTCAAGACCTTGGCCATGGACTCGACTTCGCGCCGGCGCACCGGAGCCCCGGGTCTCGTCATCACCGCCGTCTCAGCGAACACAAGCGCCGCATCCTCCACAAACACGGCGTCCGGCAGCGTTGGTTCGGATGGCGCGTGGACAACCGTGGCACCGAGCGAGCGGAGCGCGTCCTCATAACAGGCGTGCTCGGCCACAGCCTTCGCCACGTCGATCGGATCGCGTGGCCGATGCGTCAGCTCGCACTCGGCGAGTGTGGGACTGACGGCACGCGTGACCGCGACGAGCATGTTACTCGGTCAGCGGCATCCGCGGGCCCGGGGGCAGATGCTCCATCAGGTACCGGGTGAGCAGCGAGAAGATGTGCAGCGTCGTCCCGCGGCCCTCGCAGATGCAATGCGAGCGATTGGGATACGCCATGAAGTCGAATGGCTTGCCGAGCTCGACCAAGCGGTTCACCAGGCGTTCTGTGCCCTGGTAATGCACGTTGTCGTCGCCGGAGCCGTGCACGACCAACAGGCGCCCCTTGAGTCCCTGGGCCTGATTGATCGGAGACGCACGGTTGTAGCGCGCGCTGTCCGCCGGCGTGTCCAGGAGACCCATATAGCGCTCCTGGTAAATCGTGTCGTAGAGGCGCTCGTCCGGCACCGGAGCTACGGACATCCCGACCCGATAGACGTCGGGGTAACGAAACATCGCCTGCAGCGTGCTCGATCCGCCGCCGCTCCAGCCCCAGACCGCGACGCGCGACGGGTCGAGATAGTGGCGCGATCCCGTGAGGGCACGCACCGCGTCCGCTTGCTCTCTGCTCGACAAAATGCCGATCGCGCCGTAGACCACTTTTCGCCACGCGCGGCCGCGCGGCGACGGCGTGCCGCGATTGTCCACGGTGGCCACTACGTAGCCCTGATCCGCGATCATGTGCTCCCACAAGTGACCCCCGCCCCAGGAGTCCTGGGCCGTCTGACCCGCCGGCTCGCCGTAGACGTACATCAGCAACGGATAGACTTTGGTCGAATCGAAATTTGCCGGCTTGATCATCCAGCCATCGAGCGAGACTCCGTCAGACACAGGCACCTTGAAGAACTCACCGTGACGAGCGATGAGCGGCGCCACCGCCGTGCGCTGTCTGGCATTGTCGACGAGCGTGCGCGCGACCCGGTGAGACGGCAGTTGCACCAGCTCGATCACCGCCGGGCTGTCGAAGTGCGAGTAGGTGTGAAAGGCCCAGTGCGCGTCCGGAGAGATTCGGTAGGAGTGCGTCCCCGGCGCGGTGGCCGGCGACACACGCACGGCGGGGGGGG